>ENA-ORXT01000250-ORXT01000250.1-marine-metagenome-genome-assembly--contig:-NODE-250-length-90141-cov-9.766832_pt1 | contig 90141 bp, 74 predicted proteins | sample MGYA00237868_ERZ511482 | MGnify/ENA metagenome assembly ERZ511482 | reverse complement strand
AACGCGCTCCGGTGTCAGTTCCAACGCTTCGGAGATTCGGCACCCCGTGTAGGCCAAGGTCAGGCAGAAGGTGCGCACCTCAGCACGCTCATGGGCATTGGCTGCCGCCATGAATCGACCCTGTTCCTCGGCGGTCAGGTATTTGCGTTTTCCTTCAAGAGTGAACAGTTCGCTAGTCATCTGTTCACTTTACAGCAATGTCGGGCTCAGCTGGGGAGGCAAAACGGCATAGGACTGCGGTTGTGGGTTTGACAGATTCGACGAAAAGGTGAACACTTCCTTACCAAAGTGTTCACTCACCTACGGGAACGTTCAATGTCCAAAAAATTCTTCGCTGCACTGTGCTGTGTAGCGCTTACTAGTTGCAGCAGTAGCTCATCCACTTCAGATTCTGGAGATGGTACGGCGAACACAGCGTTGACGGGCATTCTTGTAGATAGTGCTGTTGAAGGAGTAGCGTTCACGACAGAAACACAAAGCGGTGTAACGGATATTGACGGATCGTTTACGTACCAATCTGGTGAGACTGTTATGTTTTCAATCGGTGATATGTTTTTCCCTGAAGTCGAATCACAGGATCAAATCACACCAGTAACAATGTCACCAACTAAAACTATCGAGGATAATACGACGGTTAATATAGCTCGATTGCTTCAGTCATTGGATGAGGATAACAATCCAAACAATGGAATAAGAATTCTTGAAGTTGCTGCTCAATCAGCGACCGCTGTCGACTTTTCCGTTTCTCCTGATGAATTTTCTGAAAACGTAGATGTTATTAACCTGGTTGCGAACTCTGGGAGTGTAAGTACTGTTCTTATTTCTGCTGAACCCGCCGTAAGTCATCTGTCGAACACACTTGGAATCCCTGACTTTGTACGAATATTTACCGAACAAGAGTATCGCGATCAAGTTGTTGATGTTAGACAAGGCCGAGCAGATTCTGAGAATTGGTCGATCTCAAATTCTGACGGCACTTTAGGCGGGAACTTTGATGGCGTTGATGTTACTGGCACATGGACATGGGAGAATAGTTTCTTCTGTCGAGAAGGATTGCTTGGTGATTTTGTGATTGAACCTGATTGCCAGATTATTGAAGTAAACGGAAACATAATGCGCGCCACACGCAGCCAAGGCTCTGGCGACGTAGTAGAAGTTATTTTGGAGAGATAGGTATGTTAGCAATACCTTTGTTTTTTAATTACATAAAATTGGAGCTAGTCATAGAATGAATGCCGGAATTCTTACTACTGCTGTTACCGTTGCGTTAATCGTTTCTGCGTGTGCTGCAACGCCGATAACAGACTATCAACCAATCAATACTAAAGAAGAATACATGGCTGCTGTGATGGGCCGAACTATAAGTCTTGGAAACAAGTCTGCTACTACCACCCATGCAGATGGAACGATGACAGGAACCGCAGGAGGCGAAGAAGTAATCGGTACATGGTCATGGGAAGAAGGGAAGTTTTGCAGAGAAGGTACCATTGGTGATGAAAAGCTGAAACGGGACTGCCAAAAAATGGCTTTAGCTGGTGATCAATTAAGAATCACTAGGGGTGATGGTTCAATTGGGCTTTTCAAACTAGAGTAGTAAGCCATAAACAAGCAGAATTTTAAATATTTGATCTGCACTAAGCGATTTTCACCTCTGCATATTGTTGTTAAGTTTCAGGTATATAAAATTGACGAAATTTTTGATTGTTTCAGTACTATCAGTACTAATATTTTTGACTGGCTGTGCTACAGGCCCAAGTTTTCAGGAGCATTCTGGTCAGCTATCCCCGCTGGCAAAAGACGAGGCACGTATATACATATACCGCCCCGCATCCGGAAGTTCTTCTATAAAACCGGATATCGAGTTTGATGGCAAGGTTGTGGGCCAGTCGATTGCTAAAGGTTTTATAGCAATCGACATAAAAGCTGGTGTGCATACACTATCCACCAGTGCTCACACAAAGAGAACATTCACTTTTTATTTCAGAAAAAATGAAGATTACTATCTCCGTGTTGATGTTAAACGGCGAGCGACTAGAAATGATGTGTCGCTAAAGTTAGTTGATTCGGACGTTGGAGCTGAAGAAATAACTAACACCTCCTTCACGGGAAGCTAAATAGTGAACACTTTACCAAGCAAAGTGTTCACCTTTTGATCTCTATAGCGGACTGTCGCTGACAGTTGGTCAGCAGCAAGTTGAGGCACCAGCCAGACACACTGCAGATCCGGTATTTTTTCACGCCAGGAACAAGTTGGGCTAGACACGTCAGTAGCTCCGTTGTGTTTTGATCTGCATGTTTGGCATCACAACATACATGTGCATATGCCGTAGGCGGCGTATACTAGCTCGATGACTAAACCAACCGGGAGGCCGATAGGCAGGCCTCCTGTCGGTGAAAAAGCCATTACCAAATCGCTTGGTAGCGTTCGTGTGAGTGAGGAAGAATTGGCTGAATACGGTGAAATAGCTGAGCTGGAAAACGTCAGCCGCGCAGACTGGATTCGTAAAACACTGAACAAAGCCGCGATGCGTGTGCGCAAGAAACACGGACAATGATCAATACTGCGAAGGTAATTGGGGCGACAACAGGCGCGCCAGTCTTGTACTCACAGATCCTTAACGCGCTTTTTTCTGCCCGACAGGTGTCTTTCCCGCCGATCACTTTCCACGTATCGATCAGTCGTTGCCATTGAAGAGTGTCCCGCATCATCTCTAACATGTTCCCTTGGACGATGTTTGACGTCCTCTGAAATCCCCGTGTGCCGCAGCCAGTGTACGGTGGCGCTCTTGAGTTCCGCTGCATCCTGTTCCATCCCATCGTCATGCATGCGCTGGTACGCTGCATCAAAGCAGCTCTGCACGATGAGGCGTACCTGGCGAGAACTGGTGATCGGTCCTTTGCCCAACCGCTTGGGCACCACAGGCGTCGATTCGTTGGGCGCAGGCAGGAGTGGCAGGGCGAGTGAGCGCCGATAGCGTTTGAGCGCTTTGAGCATCGCCGTACTCACGGTGACCGTGCGATCCTTGTTGCCTTTGCCCGTCACGTGATACCACCAGTTGCCATCCAGGTCTTTACGAAAATCTCCCATGACCGGTGCGGAGCGTTCATCGGTCACCAGTTCGGAGATACGCAGGTACATCGCAAATAGCGCTGTCATGATGAACAGCGTGCGCTCGTGCACGGCGGGTTGTTCGTCGGCCATGCGCTCAGCGGTCTCGATCACGTAGTCCCACTGCAAATTACTCAGACGGCGTACGGGTGCCTGGTTGTGATCTTTGCGCAAGTACTTGCTTTTTTGCCGGATCAGTTTGATCGGATTGACCGTGACCAGTGATTCCTGTGTCAGAAAATCGTAGAACGAGGACAGTGCCGTAAAGGTTGCCTTGATCGTGGACTGCGTCGGCGTGTAGTGTGCGGCATCCACCACGTCACCATCCCGAAACGCCGACTTGGACACCGAGACGACGAACGGTCGCCACTCAAGATTGGCAACCCGGTGGCCATCAAGGCGCACAAACCGGGCGACGTTTTTGGTGCCAATCCAGGCACGCGGAGGATTGAGCGTGAACTGGACAAAGGCCTCGATGTCCTCACGGGTCATCGCCAGTATCGATGACCGTCGAACATGCCAGCTCCACTGACACAGGCGCTCAAGTTCCCGCCGGTAGGCGTTGAAGGTCGCCGTGCTGCCGTCGTAGCTGCGCAGAAATCGCAAGGCCACGGCGTAGTCCTGTTCGGCGTTGGTGTCCGACATGGCGGTCGGTCGTGCTGCGGTCGGTATTGTCGACACACAATCGCGCCCAACCACGCTCAGATTGTCGAAGATGGGGCTCGGTGCGCGTCGTTTGGGGTTGGTGGCCATGGGTACGTAGCATAGCCTATAGTGGCCACCTGGCTGGCTACCCTAAAATATCCGATATTGTAATATATCGGATATTTGGTGCGTCGTAGCGACTCACCTGTCCGTGACAATGGGCCTACGCTAAGCGATAAAACAAGTGCTAAACCCATTTTAACGGATATATTCGCCAATAATTATCAGCCCGTATCCTAGCGAATAGTATTCCATCGTATCGCCATTTAATCCCAAGGCGCCAATAAATCAATAGCATCGAAAGGCGGTATACGTGCTGTTTTTTCGTTTGTCCAATCTACCTCAAGAGCAATCCAAATTCCGTTTTCAAGTACGTAAGCCTCAAGAAATTTTGATATCGGATCGATAAGCCATGCGTAGCGAACACCAAATTGGGCGTATTGAGGCATCTTCACTTTTCGGTCATAGCTTTCAGTGGATGGCGACAAGACCTCACAAATCCAATCAGGTATCACGGTGAAACGCTGGTCTTCAGGAAGTGTTGGCATATGAGCCCTTAGACAGCCACCAATATCAGGGACACAAACTTCTTCGTTTAAGACAAGATGGACCTCGGGTTCATCTATGATCCACCAACCTCCAGGGCCGCCGCGACCACGTGAAAAAGGATTGATCAGGTCAGCTCCCAGATTTGATGCACTAAATCCATGCTGCGCTGAAGGTCGCGGGTGCGCGTAAAGTTGACCATTGACCAATTCTCCAGTCACGCCAACAGGCAACGCTTCAATGGCGTCGTATAGAGACTTTAAATTCTTGGCAGTTGAGGTCATGACAGGCTAAGTACTGGTGAAAGTCAGGCATGCGAGTCTAATGATAGCTTGTGTCATACAGATTCAATCTAATTGCGCATAATACATATTATGTTAAATCTTAGAGGGGCGCTGGTTTGTAAATCATCCATTGAATGGGTTTAACACTGGTACACCCGTTCTCTCGAAATGTTTGATATTGCGTGTAACTACCGTTAACGTATTGATCAGCGCTGTGGCTGATATAAGCTTATCGATTGAGTGAGTTGCGTCAGGAACTCTTAACTTGCCCCAAAGCTCGGCTACGTCCAGATCAACTGGAAGAATCCTGTTCGCGAAATCAGATTTCACTTGCAATAGCCATCTTTCTAAAAGTTCAGCTTGTTGTGCATCACCTCTAACGCGAATGAGCTCAACACCGCGTCTAAGTTCACCAACAGTGATGGAAGAAACGAAACACCTGTCGCTTTCAACTTGATATTGCTGAAAGAAATCGAGCACACCTTTATCAGCTCGATCCTTCTTGCGAAGTTCGCTTACAACGTCGGTATCAATCAAGAACATGTCGTTCATCCGCTGCATCTTGATCCTGCACCCGTAAAAAGTCGGAATCATTACCCACGTCAGGAATGTCCATTAAGACATCGATGAATGATCGTCGCTTGGGTTGAAGCAGAGCCTGTTCAAGGATCGCTCTATGCTCAGCTTCGGCGCTTCGCCCATGCTCAGCGGCTCGGCTTTTAAGTGCATCTATAATCGATTGCTCCAGCTCTCTTACTAATAGTTGGCCCATTTACGGCCTCCTGTAATGTGTGATAGCAATGATAGCATCGAAGATACCAATTTAAAGCAGAGCAATCAATCGTCACAATCCAGTCACATAATCTTCAAGATCTAAGCTATTGTATTGATTTTAATCATTTTTATCAGAAACCATTACATATTATGTTAAATCCAATATCAATCTCAGAATGCAACCTGAGCCCAATCAGCTTGCCTCTTATGTGATTCCAGGTGACACCCAAGAACGTTTCAGGAAAATATACAAGGACTCTAGGTGAATGGCTCTGACTTAAGCCCAATTCCCGCCGTACGTCATTCCCGCGCAGGCGGGAATCCATGTGTATTCGGGCTGTAGATTCCCGCCTGCGCGGGAATGACGGGCTTAAGTCAGTGCCATTCGACTCTAGGTATAAGATATGGCCTACGTTGTCACGCACGCTGAACTAGTCAGTCGTTTTCACTGCTCTGTTAGACCTGAAGTACATTTTTTGATCATCTGCCACATCAGCAAATGGGATTGATGGTGCTTCCAGAGACTTGGGGGCTTAACACTCGCTCAGGCAGCTCTATCAGATAGGAGTCAACGGCTTTTGGCGCAGCAATCTCCAATGAAAGGCATGCAGATATTGTGGATCCGGCGTTTTCAACAAACGTCTCGCTTTTAATTGAGTAAATATAGAATCCTGAAAACCTTATGCCTTTTGATATATATGTCACCAAGGAAGTAAGCCAAAACACACAATGAGTGCCTTGGAAAGTTCGTTAACGGCTCACAATTCAGTTAGTCTGATTAGCGACAGAATCATGGCGGCTGGAGTGATCGACATAGATCGGCAATACAACGAATTAGAATCGTTCAAAAATGACATACACAAGGCAGAACGAGATCGAAACGTGTTCCCCAATGGCGACTTCCTTATTGACGAATCTCAACAGTATCCACACCTTCATGACGTGTTTATTTTTGTTGCAATAAAACCAGTAACTTGCTGGGGAGAAAAGCCATCAGTGTTACCGGGAAGAATAATATGGTGAGATCTGACTACCCATCCAAGGTAAGCTTGCCGCAAACTAATCCGGGTGTCATCACTGTACTGGAATACCTGATCATCAAATTCCCTAACGTGGATGCACAGATTTGGCGCCAGCGCATTGCTGAAGCGAAAGTACATCGCCATGACGGATCCTTGATCACGCCACTGTCAGCCTTTCAAGCGCATGAACGTATCTATTATTACAGAGAAGTAGACAATGAACCTAGTATACCTTTTACAGAAACTATTCTGTTTCAAGATGAGCACGTTCTAGTCGCCCATAAACCGCATTTTCTAGCAGTTACACCCAGCGGCGTTTATGCCAATGAGTGTCTACAAAATCGATTGCGGCGCAGTACAGGAATAGCAACCTTGCAAGCGCTACACCGCATAGATCGAGTAACCGCAGGATTGATGATGTTTTCTGTCAATCCAGAGAGCCGCCATCTGTATCATCAACTATTTGCGACTCGCAAAATACACAAGACCTATCAAGCTATTGCACATATTGATGAGGGAGAACAGCTGGTTGGCCAGGAATGGGAAGTTGAAAATCGCATCGTTCATTGTGAACCACGCTTTCGGATGCGCATAGTTGATGGAGATGCAAATAGCCATTCCATAATACGATGTTTACAACAAAATACCCATAAGGCACTCTTTGAGTTGAATCCGATAACCGGTAAAACCCATCAATTACGCTTACACATGTACTCATTGGGTTGGCCGATTCTCAACGACAAATACTACCCACACCTACAACCGTTATCAGCAGATGACTATTCTGCGCCCTTGCAATTGCTTGCAAAGGAGCTTCGGTTCAATGATCCTGTTACACAGCAATCAAGGCATTTTAGCTTTGAGGGCGACTTGAAATTGTAATAGCAACTTTCCAGCAGCCCTGCCCTATGAATAACGGTTCGTGTCTGCTTGAGTGATCATAAAGGGTGTCAAACTAGTTCCCTACTCGGCTACCCCACTGCCGGAGATCCCACGCTTCATTATCAGCCATACCTGTCGATGCATTTCATTCCGAAAAGATGCCCTCCACGCCCATTATGCGTCAGATATATTTCTACCTTCCCACAGATCAATAATTAATTTCATCTGAATAGTCTGCGCATTCCCGACACCTGATCATCCCTTGGAAAACTCTTCATCAGTAGATCTGAAACAGGAAGTCGCTTTGCTGTTTCAATTTGCTTTACAGTTTTGTGTCGATACCGTTTCACGCACAAGCGTGATTCCGATCAGCGACAACAATAAATTCCATAAATCCAAAATAACCGTGATTCTTGATCGAAAACGACTAAGTACTGTTTGCCAATTACGGTACAGAACATTAAGCTACCGTCAGGACAATATCTCACTTGTAAAAATGGCTAAACGCCACTGGAATATTCGTACACTATGAACTCAGCGCTACACCCAGACCTTGATCTTGTTGGCACAATACGTCCGGGCCTTGACATTCTTGCAAACGAAATTGTTATTGCGCTGAAAAAACGTACCCGTTTCCCCCAAAATGATGCGATCTACGTACCCAATCTGGTTTTGTCTGACTCCTCCGTATCCTTGCTGCAGCATGTACTCGGTAGAATTGAATCTTGCCATGCTGAACTTGGGCGCTACACGTTTGCAACACAAGATTCCTTCACGCCTGTTGCTGCAGTTGCATCAGTAGTCGATCGCCCTGCACCGGAAAGCCCATTACTGAAAATGCAGAGTGGAGTCGGTGACCGAATCATCGATTTCTATCGTAACTGGATTAACGGCGCGTGCCAGCAGGGAAACAATTCAGACACTTATGGTGAGACAGTAACCTCTGATGTCAATGCGCTGCTGACTATCATGGAAAGAGTGAGCCTCGGGAAATCAGTCGCAGAGGCCAAGTTTCAGGAACTAACAGATGAATTCCTGGCTACAAACGGCGATCGGGATGCATTGCTCACCTATATCGTGCGCAAGGACCGCGAAAACCAGGTAATAGAATTAGCTGGAGGGCTTGCCGAGCACTATGAAATGCCCGCCGAACAGATCACCAGCGTGTTTGCATTCATGATTCAAACCACCATCGATATCGAGATTGATTATCTCCAGAAACGCATTGCAGGCGCTATGGGGACACGCCTTCAGTAAAGAACTATGAGTGCTCAAGCCTGTATTCTTTCCCACGGATTTCAGCGGTACTCCTGATGCCCGTTTGCGTATCATCAGAGCCTGTGCAGCCATATCTTGTTTTATACAAAAAAATCTCAACTGAGCTACTGATTTCGGCAGTTTGATAAACTGGTATCTGGAAACGAACGGACACTATATACTTAACCTCGGTGTTGCATAAAATTTCGAGTCTAGAAGCTTATAGAGCTGCATCTAAGTACCGGAGGCGGCCCCACTGCAAGGAGTTTTTACTGGATTGAGTCGGGCCGTGCAGGCTTAGTCACTCTAAGCCTAGGCGGCCCCGAGAGATCTAGGAAAAATGAGTACAGCGGGGGCCACCTCCGGTACTTAGATGCTGCTATAGAATCAGCGAAGCGATTCTGGATGGGGCCAGCCTAGGCCGGAATTTTATGCAACACTGGGGTTAAGAATCGACCAGATTGAAATGTCGTTACCCTGGAGCAGAGTTAATACTCCGCCGTTCGATCTATCAAGGCTGTTTAAACGTGTGCTCGTCCAGTCTAATCGGAATAAGAAAACCTGTTTCTTCATCCTATTACTTAGGCCGAACAGCAGGCGCTCTGCCGCTTCATACCCTGATATTGACACCGATTCACTTGTTCGCGCAAGTAGGCCTAAAGATGCCGAATTGAGGCTACAGCCAATTTCGATGGGTCGATGCGGCTCGACAGTTGCCGTCCCCCGAATACCCTAAATCTATCGCCAGCTTCAAATTAAAGCAAACCTTTTCTATGCCTGGTTGGGTGATGGAACGCTTCACGGACACTGGCTGTGGAGGCAATCATTAAAGGTGTAAGAATGATTGTATGTAGTCACGTTGTTAAAGTACAAGTTCCTAGTCAGGTCGCGACAACCACACAACACTTACTGCGTAGTTTACTTTTGAATAAAGTACCCTACTGAGTCATACACTACATATTCCCACTACCCTTCTTGCATGAAAACGCAAGTTACCAAGATTTGAATAACTGAATATGAAACCAGTAATTCATTAACAAATGATAAATTACGTTATCACACCATTTCAAGGTATTGACTGTACGCTCCTACATCGAAACACACGGCTATTTAGTCTTCCTGCACTTTTTGTGACACGGATAATCACTTTCAATCATAGTCAACTGAACTCAACCATGGGAATACCAATACAATGAAAACTGCATTCTATCTAGCGTTAGTTATAGCGTGGATACCTGGAGTATCGATTGCAGATGTTTCTTCCCTCGACAGTATATTTTACAGTGCCAATAAGGAAAACTCATCTGGTGACCGGACAACTGAAAATAGCCAGTATTCTAATTATTATCTCGTTAGTCATGCAGAGCCGTATTCCGGAGATACACTCAGCTTTGGGCAGCGTCAATATCAGCTCTCCCGTGATGATAAGAAGTCCTCAGGACAGTACTACCTGTTCGGTAATTTCCTTCTGCTCTGGAACTCGCAAGAACGTTCATACGATCTAGTAAATATAGAGGCAGTTGAGCCAGGAGTATGGAAGTCTTGCTGGGGCCAGGATATTGAAAACGTTGGCAGCTGCAGTAAAAACACAGAGTTGTATTATATATTTGGTAGTAAAAGCGATGCAATTAATTTCAATGATGAAAAAATTGCTATTGGACCTGTACCAGAACCCGTACAACCAGAATCAGCGCCTGAACCCGTAGAGCCAGAGCCTGTCCCTGAACCCGTAGAGCCAGAGCCTGTACCTGAACCCGTAGAACCAGAGCCTGTCCCTGAACCCGTAGAGCCAGATCCTGTCCCTGAATCCGTAGAACCAGAGCCTGTCCCTGAACCCGTAGAACCAGAGCCTATACCGCAACCCGTTCAACAAGAACCCGAGTCGACTCCTGCACAACCGCAGCCTGACAACGTTCCAACACAGTCGGGGAACGCTGCTGATGTGAATTGTTCAGCACCACCCGAAGAACTCAAAGCGGCAATCCTGAAAGCGACAAACGACTCTCGCTCAACCGCAAGACAATGCGGCGCTACCACCTACTCTGCAGCTGGCCCACTGGTTTGGAATAATTCACTCGCTGCTGCGGCTATCAAGCATTCAAACGATATGGCCAGCAATAACTTCTTTAATCACAGCGGTTCAGATGGCCTCCAGGTTTGGGATCGTGCAGATGCGGAGAACTACCAGTACAGTTACATAGGTGAGAACATTGCTGCCGGTCAAGACACAGTAGAAAACGTTCAATCCGACTGGATTGACAGTCCGGGGCATTGCAGTAATATCATGAACCCACAAATTACTGAAATGGGTGCCGCATGCATTATCGACCCTAATAGTGACTATGACAGTTACTGGACAGTGGTAGTTGGCAAACGCAGATAGACTTAACAGGCAACTTCGAGCTGACGGCGCTGAAAACCAGCCGTCAGCTCACGAACATTAAGCATCTGCGGGCCGATGCTTGCGTCATCACCGAAATTGTCTAGTCATAAAACCGGCTTTTGTATGCTCCAGGAACCTGGCTACTCAGAAAGCTACAGGCCTTCGATGTAGTAACCATGGAACATGGGTTGCTGCAACAGGATTTGTCAGCTAACCAACTTATGCATAGCCTGCAATTCAGTGCTACCGATATTGTCAATGATATCTCCACGTAGCGTACGCATCGCTTCAAGCCATTTGTCGTAGTTTGCGGATTTGAACTGAATATACTTCGTAACGTCTGGGTGCGGAAGAATCAGGAATGCCTCCTCTCTGACACCTTCAACTACCGAATCTGCCAGCTCGTCAGGCGTAATAACACCGGGGACATCACTGTTGGCGTTGTTATCCTCATAGCCCAACATGGGTGTAGCCACATATTGTGGACAGATCACAGACACTTTTATTCCATCGTTACCATGCGTAATAGCCAACGATTCTGCGAAACCCAATGCTGCGTGCTTGGTTGCGGAGTAGGCCGCATTACCTATCTGGCTCAGCAAACCAGCGGCTGAAGACATTTGCAACAGATAGCCATCACCACGCTCAAGCATTCCCGGCAACACAGCACGCGCTGCATACACATGTGCCATGACATGAACATCCCAGCATCGGCTCCATGTCTTGTTACTGGCCGATGCAGCGTGCGATGGTTCATCAGGGCATATTCCTGCGTTCGAGCAAAACAAGTCTATGGATCCAAAGTGATTCTCAGCCGCCATGACGAGTGCTTTAACCTGATCTTCTTGAGTCACATCACAAGCAAAGCCGACTCCGCCGCATTTATTAGCGGTGTGATTGCATGCTGATTGATCCAGATCTGCCACGACAATATTTGCACCTTCATTTGCAAATCGACAGGCCATAGCAGCTCCGATGCCGCGTGCACCACCCGTAACAACGACATTCTTCTTATCTAGTTCCATGAATTTCCTATTGCAATTATTTTTTGAAAAAAATTCTGCAGAATCAAAGACACTAATTTCAACCGAATGGCACTGCATTTTGACCATCGGCACCGCGGAGGTGGGGATCTATCCTCGTATTTACTAAGCCTTCGCAGGAATAACGAATTGGGCTTATTGCAGTGTCATTCCATTTCAACCCAATTCGCTTTTCTAAATGATATGGCAGCTTTATAATGTGATGATCAGCCATCCTCGCCATCCAGACAGACAGACAGACAGACAGACAGACAGACAGACAACGATGGACCTCAAGCCAACATGTCAATAATTGCGCCCGACTACAACATCCTCATAGATAAGCAGACATGGGCGTTCATCGTTAAAACCCAGAATGCCTATCCTGACAATGCCGCACAACTGAGTATCGCAGAACAACGGACGCTATACGATACAATGTGCGAAACCTTTCGGGTGGGCTATCCAGACACTGTGATAGCTACAGACAGTCGTATTGAGTCATCGTTCTACCAATCGATGACATCAGCAACACCACCTGATTCAACTGATTCAGGTTGCCTATGCCGACACTACAGATCACAGCATTGTGACAATGCGCCAGCGCAGATCCTCTATTTCCATGGTGGTGGCTTTGTGGTGGGTAGTCTTGAAAGTCATGACGACATCTGCGCTGAGATAGCACATGCAACAACACTACCAGTGACTTCTGTCGACTATCGTTTGTTGCCCGAGCACCAACACCCTGCTGCTTTCGATGACGCTTATGCCGCTGTTTTGCACGCATGGCATTCGCAAAACATACCCTTAATCCTGGTAGGTGACAGCGCTGGTGGCAATCTGGCAGCATCTCTTTGTCACTCTTTGAGAGGTAGTTCCATACCCATCATGGGACAGGTTCTCATGTATCCCGGACTAGGCGGCAACATGGAATGCGGCTCTTATCTCACCCATGCTAATGCGCCCATGCTTACCACAGAAGAAGTTCGCTTTTATGCGGACATTCGTGGCAACGGTATATCAGCCATGGACCCTACCCTTGCCCCGCTTCGTGATACGGATTTCAACCGTCTTCCCCCTACAGTGATTATTAGCGCTGCTTGTGACCCGCTGAGCGATGATGGTAAACATTATCAGCAGATCATCGTCGAATCCGGGGGCATCGCCCACTGGATCAATGAAGCAGGACTGGTACACGGATACTTACGAGCAAGACATAGCGTTGACAGAGCAAGACACAGCTTTGATCGTATGCTTGCCGCAATAATTGCATTGTCCAGAGAGCAATGGCCCTATTAGTTACTCATAGATCAGTAAAACTACCCCCAAAAGACCTTCGCACGGGCGGACGGGGTGTTGCAATAAACGGTCGATGAATTTTCAACCGACGTGCAGTCATCGAGACTGACTACTCTTATCCCAGTATTTGTACCCTTCAATTCACCTACAGCCACTCAAACAAACTTTCGCTCGATTGTATCCTTGTAATTGCGCTCGAAAATCAGCTCGCCATTCTCGAAAGCCATGAGTTTTCCCATCACGTGAAAATGATGTTGATCTGCTCGCATTTGCATCTCAACGTTGGTGGTCCACTGCCAATCGCCTCGCCCACCCGTCTGCTCCCAGTGAATCTGTACGCGTGCTGATAGAGGGTCATCAGGATGGATGCTCCAGAGTTCCCGAGTTGCGCTTCCAGCCACCAACCCATGGTCGCTGTCCCGGAATTCACCGAAATCATTTATGATAGTGGTCGTCAACAGACCACTATCAGGATCACTGTAAGTGTCGCGTGTGGAAGACGCTGTTCTCAACGTCTCCGCTTGCCACGCCGGTGCAGCTTCGGGCGCTTTAAAGCTCACTACGGGTTCATCAATAGGTTTCACACAGCGCTTGCATGGCACACTCAAAGATCCCGAGCGAACCGAAACAACGGTGTTAGCCGGAGAGGGCCAGACGAAAGGCCAATAGCTAGTGGACAGGGATAATCGCAAGCGGTGCCCTGCAGGCACTCGAAATGCAATCTGGTCAAGAGAAAGCGTCGTTGTAATGCACTGCCCCGGTGTCAGAAGCTCAGGTTGTTCCGACGATGTACGATGCGCAAGGTTAAGCAGTCCCATTGTAATCAATGCTGAGGTGCCGTCAGGGTGAATCTCGCAAAGCCGTGCGCATATCAGTGCCTGTGCCGAATCTACGGATACTTCCATCTCAATCACCGGCGCACCGATAATATCGATTGGCGATGTGAGAAGTTTACTGTTGAACCGCAGGGATTGTTCATCATCGGGCGATTGTTCCGCTGGTAGTTCCGGACCAGAGGCAAACGGAAAGTATTCCCCACCTGCTAATCCACAGCTTTGAGCAGATCTTACTGACAACTCGATTGTATTCGCTTTTGAGTCAGCAATTGGAACGGTATTGATAGCCATGTTGCTATCAACATTGAATTCAGTATCAGTGCTGGAAACAAGAACACCCTCACCGCCAACATTAAAAAGCCCCCATGCCTGAGGCACTATATTCTCAGATGGCCACTTACGTTCACCCACCCAACGCCCAGGTCGGGTCGGCAAATATCGTGCGGGCTCTATACTATCCATCAACCAGATCCGATAGGCCGGGTCATTCTCAACACCGGTATCGATATCTTTAAGCCAATGATCCCACCACCGTTTAGCTTCTTGTAGAAAACCTATGGCAGGTCCAGGGACTCCGAAGTGAGGGTATTTGTGGTTCCAAGGACCTACGATTGCTTTTACCGGCCCTTGAAGATTGCTGACAAGATGACTCGGCGTATTGCGATACCCATCGTGCCACCCACCAACCGCCAAAACTGCGGCATTAATGGCTGCATAATCCTCGCAGATTGAACCGTGTTTCCAATAGTCGTCGCGATGTTGATGCCGTAGCCATGTACTGGCCAGAAATGGCATGCACTCAAGTCTGTCGAGCCATAATTTCCGCCATTGGTCTCCCACTAGCATAGGATCAGGCGGTCTGGACGAATAGGACAGCATATTAGCTGCCCAACCGATATTTTCACCCAGTAAACAACCTCCCTTGTAGTGAATATCGTCGGCGAATCGGTCCACCGTTGAACACAGCGTAATAACAGCTTTGAGAGCTGGCGGTTTTAATGCAGCAACCTGCAGACTGTTGAACCCACCCCAGGATATTCCCATCATGCCGACTGACCCGCTGCACCAAGACTGCCCAGAGGCCCATGCAATGACCTCACAGGCATCCCTGAGCTCCTGAGTGGTGTACTCGTCTGCCATTAGCCCTTCCGAGTCGCCATTTCCCCGCATATCAACCCGGATGCACGCGTAGCCATGCCCGGCAAACCACGGATGTGTCAACTCATCACGCACAATCGTGCCATCGCGTTTTCTATAAGGCAGATGCTCAACAATGGCTGGAACCGGTTGATTCAGAGCGTTCGATGGCATCCAGATCCGTGCTGAAAGCTGGCAGCCATCAGACATCTTAATCAACACATGGGGCTGTTCAAGCACGTCAAATTCAAATGAATTGATGTGCTTCATGAGCAGTCACCACAAACTAATAGTTGCAAAACGCGCATGAATGTCGTTTCCTTGTGGAATGCAATCGGAGTAGAGATCAATGACCCAATCACTTGAGCAGCTTAGCAAACTTGTGTCCGCTGGCCAGCTGGATCGTAGAACCTTCCTCAAACGCGCTACGGCACTCGGTGTCAGTGCTGCGTTTTCGAACGCTATTCTGAGTCAGTCCGCGATGGCCGACGAACCGGTTACTGGCGGTTTGCTGAAGCTGGGTAGTTCTGGTGGAGAATCTACCAATAGCCTCGACCCGGCGACATCCTCCAGTGCCGTACCCTTCATGAACGGCCACCAGTGGGGAGATCTTCTTGTTGATATCGCAGACGATGGTACGGTCGAGAATCGACTTGCATCAGAATACGGATCATCGTCTGATGCAAAAACCTGGACCTTCAAGATTCGACAGGGTGTGGAATTTCACAATGGTAAATCGCTAACACCTGACGATGTCATGGCGACACTGGAACGACACTCAGGTGAAGACACTAAGTCAGGTGCTCTGGGTGTCATGCGTGGTATCGACACCATGAAAGTAGACGGCGATACCGTCGTTATTGGACTCAAGGATGCCAATGCAGATCTACCCTTTCTGATGGCCGACTATCACTTGATGATTCAGCCAAACGGTGGCAAGGATGATCCTGCAGCTGGCATAGGCACAGGCCCCTACAAGATGGTGGTCAACGAACCAGGTGTACGCCACGGTTACGAGAAAAACACGAACGATTGGAAATCAGACCGTGGCTTTGCTGAGCAGATAGAAATACTGGTTATCAACGATGACACGGCACGTGTTGCAGCACTTCAATCCGGCCAGGTGCATATGATTGAACGTGTACCGCCAAAGATCGTCGAGTTGGTCAAGCGCATACCTAATGTGGAAATCAAATCGGCACCGGGTCGCGGCCACTACGTGTTCATCATGCATGCGAACACAGCGCCTTTCGATAATAATGAGCTGCGATTGGCCTTGAAATACGCCATCAATCGTGAAGAGATGCTGGAAAAAATACTGTTCGGATATGGCTCGATCGGCAACGATATGCCCATCAATGCAGCCTACCCGTATTTCTCAGATGATTTTGAACAGCGAAGTTATGATCCGGACAAGGCAGCCTTTCATTTCAAGAAGTCAGGCCATAGTGGCCCGGTAGTGCTGCGCACCGCTGACGGCTCCTTCCCCGGCGCTGTCGATGCATCCCAGCTATTCCAGCAAAGTTGTGCCAAAGCCGGTATCACTCTGGATGTGAAGCGCGAGCCTAATGACGGCTACTGGTCAGAAGTGTGGAACAAGCAACCCTTCTGCACTTCTTACTGGGGTGGACGCCCTACTCAGGATCAGATGTACTCAACAGCCTATCTTTCCAGTGCTGACTGGAACGACACACGCTTCTTCAATGAAGGATTTGACAAGATGTTGCTGACGGCTCGTGGAGAACTTGATGATGCAAAACGCAAACAGATCTATCGGGACATGGGCACCATCGTTCACGACGAAGGTGGTTTGATCTGCCCCATGTTCAACGACTGGGTTGAAGGTGTATCCACCAATGTCGGAGGCTGGGCGGTGAACGCGAATCAGACCATGATGAACGGTCAGGCCTTGTCTCGTTGCTGGCTCAAATCCTAGCGCTTTACTATGCTAAACACCTGCAACGCCATTAACCGTCGATGAATCACCCGTTGCCAGCACTGAGCGAATTAGCCACTCTGTACTGGCAACGGTCTGGCGGCGGTAGCTGCTTCAGACACTATGCGTTAACGACCTCGATGGCTGCATATCCGGCCAGGTTGTTGAACCCGTGATCTACTTGCTCACACTACTGGCACAACGCCTTGCAATGGGCTTTGTCCTGTTGCTCGCTGTTTCTGCGCTGATATTCGCTGGCACCGAAATTTTGCCCGGTGATGTGGCGCAGTCGGTTCTGGGGCAATCTGCGACACCCGAAGCACTGGCTAACTTGCGCCGTGACATGGGACTCAACGAACCTACGTTGTCGCGCTATTTCAGCTGGTTGGGTGGTATCGCCAATGGCGACCTTGGCACGGCGCTGACCAATGGCACAGACATCGCTGACGCCATAGGCAAACGCTTGTACAACACCTTGTTTCTGGCAGGCGTTGCGGCCGTCGTCTCCGTACCTTTGGCTATCCTGCTGGGATTGCTTGCGGTGCGCTTTCGCAACCGCTGGCCGGACAAACTGATTTCCGGCAGCACGTTAGCGTTTATATCCCTGCCCGAGTTTTTTATAGGCTATCTGCTGATCTATTTCGTTGCTGTGAAACTTGGCTGGTTCCCGAGTGTGGCAACTGTTTACGATTCCATGACGTTAGCCGAACGATTATCCGCAGTTGCCTTGCCTGCCGCTACTCTGACGCTGGTCGTGCTCGCGCATATGATGCGCATGACTCGCGCAGCCATCCTTAATGTCATGCAATCAGCCTATATCGAGACGGCTGAGCTTAAAGGCCTGTCATCATTTCGTATCATCGCCTTGCATGCATTCCCCAATGCCATCGCACCCATTGTGAACGTCGTCATGTTGAACATGGCCTACCTGATTGTGGGTGTTGTGGTCGTTGAAGTTATTTTTGTGTATCCCGGTATGGGTCAATACCTGGTCGATCATGTATCAAAACGCGATGTACCAGTTGTGCAGGCATGCGGTCTGATCTTCGCCTCGTTTTATATCGGTTTGAATATGCTGGCTGACATAATCTCAATCATATCCAATCCTCGTATTCGGCATCCCAGATAAAAAGTCATGCTTCGTCGAATTCCCATCAGCGCCATTATCGGACTCTTTCTGACCAGCCTTTTTCTGGTGACTGCAGCCTTTGCGCCCTGGCTTGCGCCCTACGGACTTGCCGAGATTGTCGGTGGTGTATGGGAACCGTTTTCACGGGATTACTGGCTAGGTACAGATAATTTGGGTCGTGATCTGTTATCACGCATGATCTATGGTGCTCGAACTACTATTTTCATAGCATTGATGGCAACCGCTTTATCGTTCTCGCTTGGATCTATTCTAGGTCTGAGTGCTGCAGTGATCGGGGGTTGGTTCGATCACTTGATGTCACGCTTTGTTGATCTATTGATGTCCATTCCCACCTTGATTTTTGCGCTAGTCGTGCTGACAGTCCTACCTGCCAACCTGCTCACCCTCATACTCGTCATGGGCATTCTGGATTCCACACGAGTTTACCGTCTAGCCAGAGCCGTTGCGGTAGATATCAATGTCATGGAATTCGTTGAGGTAGCCAGGCTACGGGGTGAAGGCAGGCTATGGATTGTGTTTCGTGAAATCCTGCCTAACGCGCTGTCGCCACTGATTGCAGAGCTCGGGTTGAGGTTCATCTTTCAAGTGCTGTTTCTTTCCGCCCTCTCGTTTCTGGGCCTGGGTATTCAACCACCAGACGCAGACTGGGGAGGCATGGTCAAGGAAAACAAGGACGGCATCATATTTGGCATTCCTGCCGCCCTTATTCCCGCGGCGGCTATTGCAATTCTTGCCATTTCGGTAAATCTGATAGCCGACTGGGTACTCAATAGAACCACTGATCTCAAAGGAGGTCGAAGTGGCAGCTGACAACACTTCCGGCTCGCAGGGTAAGTCTGGCGAGCACAACACCCGACGACATCCAGACAATACAGTGCTGCTGGAGATTCAGCACCTGCAATTGAGTGCCACTGTCTATCCAGCGGACGCCAAACCGCACACAGTGACTATTGTGGACGATGTATCGCTGACATTGCACAAGGGTCAGGTTCTGGGCTTGATAGGCGAGTCTGGTGCCGGTAAGTCCACGATAGGCCTGTCCGCCCTCGCCTACGGCCGTGGTGGCGTACATATCAGCGGTGGTGAGGTCAGGCTCAGCGGTCAAAACCTTGTAGGTGCATCTAAATCAATGCTCCGCAAGGTTCGTGGTTTACAGGTTTGCTATGTGTCGCAATCAGCCGCGGCTGGATTCAATCCAGCTCATCGTCTGATCAATCAGGTCATTGAAGCCACAGTGCTGAACAAGTTAGCCAGCAAGAGCGAAGCGTTGCAGCGAGCTCGGGCACTGTTTGCGACGCTAGGTCTTCCAGACCCCGACAACATTGGAATGCGCTACCCGCATCAGGTTTCCGGTGGACAGTTACAACGGGTCATGACAGCCATGGCTCTGTGTTCTCAGCCAGATCTTATCGTTTTCGATGAACCCACAACCGCCCTGGATGTCACTACTCAGATTGACGTGCTCGCAGCCATCAAACGAGCCATTCACGAGACCGGTGTTGCTGCCCTGTACATCTCCCACGATCTAGCTGTTGTTGCACAAGTGTCGGATGAGATCATGGTGCTTCGACATGGCAAGATGGTTGAACACGCTGATACACGCAATATTATCGAGCGCCCGCAACAGAGCTACACGCAGGAACTTGTGAATGTGCGCTCCATTACTCACGAAGAAAAACAACCTGATTCAAAACCCATTCTAAAGGTTGCAAATATCACAGCCCGATATCCGGGAACCGATAACAATATTCTCAAAGATGTCTCTGTTGAGCTGAGTGCGGGACAGACGCTGGCAATTGTCGGCGAGTCGGGCTCAGGAAAATCGACATTGGCCAGAGTCATTACTGGTTTGTTGCCACCACAGGATGGACGACTTGTTTTCTCTGATACAGTATTACCACCTGCTCTCAAGCACCGCACCAAAGACGAGTTGAGGGAGCTGCAAATGATCTATCAGATGGCAGATGTTGCCATGAATCCCAGACATACAGTCGGTACGATCATAGGCAGACCTTTAACGTTCTACTTCGGTTTACAAGGTGATGAGAAGAGCAGACGCATCCGCGAACTGCTGGATGAAATTGAAATGGGTCGGGAATTTATCGATCGTTACCCCGCTGAGCTTTCGGGTGGTCAGAAGCAACGGGTATGTATCGCACGAGCCCTGGCCGCCAAACCTCGCTTGATCATATGCGATGAGGTGACCAGTGCTCTGGATCCTCTGGTAGCAGATGGCATACTCAAGTTGCTTCTTGAATTACAGAAAATAGAAAATGTCGCCTACTTGTTTATCACACACGACATAGCCACTGTACGAGCCATCGCAGACTCTATCGCCGTGATGCACCAGGGAAAAGTGGTGCGATACGGCACTAAGAACAAGGTGCTCAATCCTCCCTTTGATGACTACACGCAGCAACTACTCTCCTCGGTGCCACAAATGGATGTGGGTTGGTTAGACGTGGCCATATCAAAGCGGAAATAAAAAACTGGCCAATATTGCCAAGCTCGCAGCTGACCGTTGACAACATCCGTCCAGGTACCTGTATGTAACGAATCGGACCGCAGCACAGTCATACGTAACATGAACACACGCCACCCTTACGCAAATTGGTCGTTATTAGCTGAGTGACTCATTATTCTGGGTAGGTACGCGATTTGAATATCCTCTGTTGGAACAGTTACGCGAGTTCGCTTTCATGAGCCTGTTCAAAAATTCCCGGTTTTCGACGCAGCTGGTGATGCTCACCGTGATAGCGCTGGTTGCCATGATCGCAATCGCTGTCGCCAATGCCATTCTGCTAAAGAACTCGCTCATCACTGAGAGGCAATCCCTGACACGCAGTGCCGTCGAACTAGCCCACAGAACAATAGCCTCAGCGGCCAACAAGGCTGCGCGTGAGGGCCTTGATTTGGCTACCGCAAAACAGGAAGCGCTGGATCGAGTCGAGGAATTGCGTTACGGCGATGACAAAACCGAGTATTTCTGGATCAATGAGTCTAGCGGCAAACTGATCATGCACCCGTTCAACAAAGAACTCGTGGGCACCAATAACTCAAATACTGTCAGGGATGCTTACGGTAAATATTTCATCAAAGACATTCTGGCAACTTCTGCCAATGGACAATCAGGTTTCGTAGACTATCACTGGCCCAAGCCAGGCAGTGATGAACCAGAACAAAAACTAACCTTTACCAAAGGCTACAAGCCGTGGAGCTGGACCATATCCTCAGGGTTGTATGTCGATGACATTGATAGCGCTCTATACGACAGACTTATCGTATCCGCTGGAATACTCGCTATTTCGATACTGCTGATGGCAGTACTGGCCATGTCACTCTTGAGAAATATCCGCTATACGACTAAGAACATAATCGGCCAGATTGAACGTATTGAAACCAGTGAAGTGTCAGAATCGATGGCGTTGGAGGGTGCGAGCGCATCCAATGAGCTCGGCGATATCTTACGTGCACTAACCAGAGCACAGGACTCACTGGTCAAGCGTATGAATAAACGGCACGAAGAAGTATCCCGTATAAAACAGGCACTGGATATCGCTAATTCGCCAGTCATTGTTGCCGATCGTCACGGTCAAATCCTGTACATCAACAATTCTGCACAAAGCCTGTTTGATCAAGTGAAAGCAGAACTTTCCAAGCGGTGTCCAGAGATCGTGGGCAAAGAATTGTGTGAGTTGACGCTCGACCAGATACGTCCGCAGGGTAATGCATCTTACGAATCCACAGACGATACACAGATCAGCCGCACTGAAGAGCTGGTATTGGGCAAACGCTCACTCAGAATAGTGGCTACTCGCGTACTGGATGAACAGAACACGGAAAATTGCCTCGGCATTATTGTCGAATTTGAGGATGTTTCGGCACACCGGGACAACGAAGAGCTTATGCGAGCTGAGGCAAAACTTGAGCGTGACAAAATCGAATCCCTGCAGAAAAGGCTCGATAGTGTTCTTTCCACGGTTGATGCCGCATCATCCGGGGACTTGAGTAAAGAGCTGACAGTCACTGGTGACGATGAGATAGGAATCATGGCGTCATCACTCGCCCGTTTTTTGAGTCGCCTTAGAACTAATCTGACCACCATTGGCGGCCATGCAAGCTCCATGAACGAAGCGGTAGGATCACTGTCTTCGGCCAGTGAAGAAATGGGCGCAAGCGCACACACCACTTCGAAACAGGCATTAACCGCCTCTGATAGTGCCGAGACAATAAGATCGTCTGTGGATTCTGTCGCAGCGGCATCGGAAGAAATGAGTGCATCAATCAAGGAGATATCGAATCAGGCTTCTACCGCTGCCGATATCTCCAAATCTGCTGTTAATCTGGCCTCCTCCACCGATAAATCCATTCGGCAGTTGGCTGAGTCTTCCCATCAGATTGGGCAGGTGGTTCGTGTGATTACCTCTATCGCTGAGCAAACGAACTTACTTGCACTGAACGCTACCATTGAGGCGGCGCGGGCGGGCGAAGCGGGTAAAGGCTTTGCGGTTGTAGCCAATGAGGTCAAAGAACTCGCGAAGGAGACGGCTACCGCCACTGAAAATATCGAGCGCATGATAGCGTCGATTCAGGCAAACACGAATGACTCTGTGAGCGCTATATCGGAAATAGTGGAAACGGTTGATCAGATAAATAACATACAAACCACGATTTCTGATGGTATTCAACAACAAATGAGTACTACTCAGGATATCAGCCGGTCGGTTCAATCAGCTGCAGTTGGTTGTGGTGAAGTGGTAGATCATGTGTCACTAACCGCTAAAACCGCTGAACAATCCCGGGCCTCTTTCGACCAGTCAAGAGAAGCCATCGAAGATCTCGCGACGATGGCTGTAGAGCTACATGAGCTTGTTACTTACTACCGTGTCTCTTGATGACACAATGGGCTTTTGCGATTCACGCCAGAATGGCTTGCGCCCTTCCCGACTCACATCGTATTTGGGGACGATAGCGGATAGGGATTTATGTTGTGCACAACATGATCCTAGCGAGAAAAAGTCACTAAGCTGCAGAGTCGAGCTGGTGTAGCGACCGGCGGCTGTGTGCCCATAGCTGCCTGCCGAGCTTGCATTTTCATACTTACATGTTCATACTATCGATATGGTTACAATACGAAAAACAATTTCACTTCCTGAGCAAATTGCCAAGCGACTTGATAAGGAAGCCAAACGGCGGAAGACATCGGTGTCAGCAATTGTGACAGAGCTGGTGCAGCAGCAACCTGCGAAGTTACCTTATGCCGGTTTGATTGATGACGATGAGCAGATGTCACAAAATATCGAGCATATCCTTGCGCGCGTAGGCAGTTGATTGTTTGTGATACGGGTCCGATTGTATCGGCCATTAACAAAGGTGAGAAACGGCGGCACTTGTTTGCTGCTGAATTGTTGGCACGACTTGGGAGAAAGGTAATAGTCCCTTGGCCAGTGCTGGTCGAAACTGATCTATTACTCAGATCACGAGGCTTTCCGTCAGCGGCAATCATATTTGGCGAAAGCATGGCAACAGGGGTTCATCGTCTCGAATCTCCAACTGATGCTGATCTTGCATTAGCCTTGAAACTAGGCAAGCGTTACGGGGATAGTGGAGCTGATCTGCCCGATTTGATCGTCATGGCAATGGCACATCATCGCAAGGCTCAAATCTTAACGTGGGACTTCAGACATTTCCGATCGGTTGTTCTAAAGCGTGGGCATCATTGGCCTTTGCTTGTATCAGAGGCTGAAATGCCACTCCCGTGATCAGGCGGTCGCACTCTATTTGACAGAGGTGAATGCGCGATAACGCTGTATGCCCATTGCGGCTGTTGATGGTTCCTCGTCGCATTGATCGTTGACGGTCTGCTCTCTCCCAGAAAGCAGCCAGTCGGTTTGAGTTCAGATGCAGAGAACCTGAAGGACTCTAAAGTTCCCAAACCAGACAATCGGCCCTGTAACGAATTTGTAGGGCTGTTTTTAAAACTCTACGAAATCGCATTGAAATGTTGAATTGAATTTTCGCGCCAAATATTCAGTTTCACTGGGTTCAGTACCTTCCACTGTGGACTTAACCCTCCAGTACTGATCGTCAATTTCCTTTTTTATAGATATTCGGGTTAAGGGTATTGGGGTGTTCGTTCCGTCATTACCATGTGGACGAAATGTCTCGCTCTCAAACATTCCGGTAACAGGTTGGCAGAAAGAGGTTCCTTCAATAACCTCTCCAACCAAATCGATTGTTGTCTCTGTAATTTCCGCTTGCTCATCACTGGTATCGTAATTGTAGCGGTATGTCTCTTCGTATTTCCGTGTTCTATCGTCAACGATGGATACAGTATTAACAGATGTAGTCGTGATATATAAATCGATCCAATCTCTGCTTACCTGTCGTTTACCTTCCCACTGAATAGCGTTTTCTGAATGAGTCCGGGTACCGGTGTATAAGGTGCGTAGTGGCGAAAGCCCGAAACCCTCTTCGCGCGAGTCGGATAATGTTCCGTTACCACTCTCGTCAATACTAATTTCAATAACGTGGTCAGCACCGGTAGGTGGTCGCCCTCCTTCATGATATACACGTCGTTCTTCAGAATATTCGTTGTAAGGTCTTTCCTCTGGGATTCGTGACTCAAAACTATCCGCGATAAATCCCAAAGGCTCCCCTGCCACATCACGAATCTCAAGTAATGAATCCTCATTGACCAACGGGTCGGTTCCAGCAATCAACTCATCTATATTGGTTGTGCCATCTTCATCGTTGTCCCATTGGTCGATATTGAATTGTTCTGCCGAAACATGAAAATCCTCTGAATCGTTCGTTCCCGTTTTAAACACATTTTCGTACTGGCCTAATGTAATATCCCCATTGGCGTCAGAAAACGTAACAACTAACTCATGTTCGGTGTCTGTTGGAAAGTCATCAGAGGCTGCCCATAGCTCATCACCAATCCAACTTGCGTTAAGTACTTTGGTATCCCAGGTTAGTCGAACTTGAAGCGTATCAGATTGGTATGCTGGAACCGAAATGCTGAACTCTACACGTGTGGAGTTTTGAGCCAAAGGGTCAGGTATCGATGGCTCTGAGGCGCCCGTGATCGATCCATTTGCACCTTCGGTAGACTCAGCTTGTGTACCACTTGTCGTATCGCCAACAGTGGCATCCTCCATCTCGCTTGTACTACCGCTAGCACCATTATCGGAAGTCACAGTATCTTCAATGGAACCACTCACGTCAGCAGCCGATTGAGAGCCATCCTGATTGGAATCACTCGAACTGGAACAACCGGAAACAAGCAGCGCGATTATAAGCAGCACGAGTGAACATCGAATGGGAGTGGTGATATAAGAACTCATGGTGCTCCTGAGGAATGTATGAAATAAGCGGAGAGTCAGAGATAGACATTCGATGTTCCTATTGTACAAGGAACCTAAAAATCTGATTGGGCGCCAGTAGAATAATTGATTCGGTATTCATACCACCCAGAGCCGAAGTACACAGTGTGTGTGTATTTTTGACGCGACGAATTCGACATACACGGTCTATCAACGTCTGGATTGGGCTAAAACGAGACCGTCGAATTCTGACTGAATTATTATCCCGCTACAAACATCCACAGTCAGCTTCATACCTGATACCGGACTCTAGCAAAGTTTGGTTGCCACTACTCGGGAATTACCGCTCTTGGCCGATACCAGCCCGTCAAGTCGACCAGCAAGCAGTGCAGTTCAGCTAGATTTTTGCGGCCAGATCATGTTGAGCGATTCTACCGCAGAACGGCTCTAGGACTGGCTTCTACGGAGCAACTCAACATGATCCGGAACTCAAAGGGATTTATGTTGTGCACAACATGATCCCGAATCCTCTATCACCCCCTATTTTGACAATCCAAGATCGCTAAGCAGGTACGACTCTTCTGACAATTTGCGCAGCTGTGCTCGTTGCCCTGGGACGTTCATACCATGTTTCAACGGTTGCCATAACGCTGCCTGCGCATCTTAGAATACTGCAGCAGTCGGATGGCTTTCCTGAATTACCGCCCACACAGATCGGTCCTGTATTAAACAGCGGTTTTGGGCCGAAAATTTATGCAACACTGGGGTTTATCTATCTGCCCAATATTTCCGTGAGCCCATCATGAAATTGTACACATCTCAACTATCGCCCTTCGCACGTAAGGTTCGCATCCTGATTCTTGAGAAAAACTTGCAGGAGCAAGTCGAACTTATTGAATCCAATCCGTATGAAGCCACTGCTGAGCACCTCATCGCAAACCCACTGAGTAAAGTACCTGCATTGACTCTGGCTAACGGAGAGTCTTTGTACGAAAGCTATGTCATCTGTGAGTACCTCGACGCCCTGTCTGGAGATCGCCTGATGCCGCAAGCAGAAAAGCATCTCCCTGCGCTCCAGCAAATGGCGCTTACAGACGGGCTCATGCAGACAACGTTCAGTATTGCAGTTGAATTGAACAGACGGGCAGAATCTGAACGATCCATGGACTGGGTGGATCGATGGGCAGAAACACTGGTGCGCGGTGTAGATGCTCTGGCCAATGTGCTACCAACCTACGAAGATTCGCTGACTCTGCCGCACATTGGAGCCGTGTGCGCGCTGGACTACCTGGATTTGAGGGCATCGGATCGTGTTGACTGGCGCAAACAGCAGCCATCCTTGAATACCTGGTACGACACATTCGGAGAACGAGCTGCCATGCAACAAACCCGGCCGGTAGCATAACGAAAAATGTCACGGCTGCTTCCAGGAACTTAAATGCATACTGCATCATGACTGGTAGCGCTCTCGGTCTGCGAGAGCTTATCGACACAAAGTAGGCGTTGACAGGAGCTTGCAGAAAAAGATCGACGTCACGTAATGGATAATGAACGACACTAACTCAAGCAGATCGTGAAGCACAGTGAGAACTGGTTCACACTGTTACTTTCGTTCACACAAATCGCGTAAGTAGGGTAGGGAACTTTTGTATATAGTGCCCGCACCCCACACCCTTGCAGGTTCCCTGAATGGCCTTTCCAGTTACCCGATTTCGACAAGCATCCGTCGGCCTGTTATTCATGAGCTTGCTGAGTGGTGCAGTTTCTGCCACCACGTTCACACCTGGCGACAACGCAGCCTTACGTGATGCTCTCATTACCGCTGCTACCAACGGGGTTGATGATGTCATTGATCTGAGTGGACAGACATTCGTACTCAATTCAGCTCTGATCATCGCCCCTGAGAACGCTTTGCTGGAAATACGGAACGGGACTCTGGAACGCACTGTAGGAGGTCCTCTGACACGACTCGTAGAAGTTTCCCGGACTGGAACAGCTGCAGTACCAGACACAAGCAACATCGTGTCTTTCACTAACGTTACCTTTCGCAACGGCCGGGTTGATGTCGGCGATACGAGTTCAAACGTTACTGGTGGTGGTGCGATTCTGGGTAACTGGAACATCAAAGTAGAAGGTTCGCGGTTCGAGAACAACGCCGTAGTAGGCAACGGGTCTGGTGGTGCAATCCTGTCCAGTGGTCAATTGAACGTATTCAACAGCGTATTCATCAACAACAGCGCTTTGAGTAGCGCACAGGGTACAGCTGCATTCGGTGGTGCCATTATCGTAAAGCAGCAAGGTTTTCAACTCGAAAACAACAGCTTCACAGGAAACAGTGCCAATGCAGGCGGGGCGCTGTATTTCACCGCTTCTTCCAGTAACTCCTCATTTGTAGGCGGCAGTTTTTTCGACGCAAACAACGCCACAACACTGGGTGGGGCGATCTTCTCAGGCAAAAGCCGTTTAGTAGTGCTGAACAGCACACTGGTAGGCAATACCGCAGGCACGGGCGGTGCCGCAATCTATTCACAAGGCAGAGGCATCACGTCCGGTGATGTCGTAAATTACGGACTTCAGGTGCGCTTCAGCGCTTTGATCGGTAATCAGACCAATGGTGGTAGCGGCGGTGGCGGTATTCTCGCCGAATTCTCCAGAGACACGGGGGTCAGCCTGCTAAGTACTATTTTGGGCTCTAACACGGGTGGTAACTGTGCCGTTATCGGTGGTTCAACCGCTGGATTTACAGGCAACTTCGTTACCAACATTGTTGACGATAATTCATGCGGCGAAGATATCGTCGACGACGATAAAATCACCTTTGTCGGAAACATCACAACACTGTTCTCCGGTGATCTTGCACAAAACGGTGGCCCTACCCCTACATTTGCACTAGCAACAGATAGTATCGCCGTTGATGCCTCAAGTGCCTTGTGTGAATTGTTTGATCAGCGCGGCGTGCGACGCCCCTCTGGTGGTTTTTCCCGGCCTGATCTGGGCGAATTTTGTGATATCGGACCCTTTGAGCTGGAAGGTAACGACTCCGATTCCGACGGTGATGGCATAGCTGATTTTGTTGATAATTGTCCTGACGTGTCCAACCAGAATCAGGCAGATCTTGATGAAGATGGTTTTGGTGATGCCTGTGATGTCATTGACAATCGTGATGATGACGGTGATGAAGTTGAGAATTTTGAAGACAACTGCATAGCCGATCCAAACACCAATCAGCTCGATTCTGATAGCGACGGTGAAGGTGATGCATGTGATCTGACACCTACTGGCGATTCTGACGATGACGGTGTGGATGATGGCCTGGACAACTGCCGATCTGACAGCAACCCTGACCAGAAAGACACTGACGGTGACGGCGCTGGAGATGTCTGCGACGTTACGCCTAACGGTGACACAGACAACGACCTTGTGGACGAACTGGAAGACAACTGTCCAACCGTTGCCAACCCGAATCAGCTGGATACCGATGAGGATGGATTCGGTGATTTATGTGACGACACACCTACAGGTGATAGCGACGGCGACGGTCTTAGTGATAACGCAGACAACTGCCCTGTCGATGCCAATCCTGATCAGGCAGATACCGATGAAGACGGTGTGGGCAATGCATGTGACCTGACACCCAATGGAGACACGGATAACGACGGCATCGATAACACGCTGGACAACTGCCCGGTCGATGCCAACCCTGATCAGTCAGACACCGATGGCGACGGTATTGGTGATGCCTGTGAAGTACCAGACAACACAGGTGGTGACGGTATTAACACGGCCGTCTCACAGGCTGCCGATGAGTTGGACAGAATCATTGCGGGCTCTAACAGAAGCACTAGCCGACGGCTGAAAAATGCCGCCAGACAACTGGATATCGCACTTCGAAACCACAACTGGACAGCAGAAAACGAACTGTCTGATCGACGTGGCGTGCGAGTTTTCAGTAACGTCGGAAACGCCTTGAATCAGATTGAAAAGATTGCTGATGCTCGTCGCGTATCGCCTGCTTTGAAAGCAGAGCTGGACGCAGTAAGCACCGCACTGCTGGATAATCTGAGATTGCTGGCTGAAAACAGAATCACCCAGGCAGAGACGGCCGATGGTAACTCCCGAAAGATTAAACGCGCGAGGAATTCACTGATCCAAGCCGATAACGATCGCCGTCGTGATTGGTTACGAAGTGCAGCAAGGCGTTATGGCACAGCATGGAACCTGGCAAAGTCGGCTCACTAAGGGCGTTTCGCTGACGTACTTGTCAACCGTGAAACGCGGATAACCACATGATATCTGGGCTGCTGTTACAAGCAGCCCAGATATCATTCTTATGCGAGTGGCACTGCGTTGAGACCAAAGACAATTGCCTCAACTAATACGAGCGCGGCAAGCCCAGCACATGCTCAGATAAATAACTCAGAATCAGGTTGGTTGATATAGGCGCTACCTGATACAGGCGGGTCTCGCGAAACTTCCGCTCTATATCGTACTCCTCTGCAAAACCAAATCCACCGTGCGTTTGCACAGCAGCGTTTGCTGCCTCGTTGGACGCATCAGCAGCCAGCATCTTCGCCATGTTGGCCTCAGCTCCCGGATTAGCACCACTCTCATAGAGTCGTAGAGCCTCATTGACCATCAGTTCAGCTGCACGCATGTTCGCATAGGCTTTTGCCAGCGGGAACTGTACTCCCTGGTTCTGCCCTATCGGTCGGCCGAATACGCGTCGTTCATTGGCGTACTCGACAGACTTATCGATTAGCCACTTCGCATCGCCAATACACTCGGCAGCAATCAGTATGCGCTCTGAATTCATACCGGATAAGATGTAGCGAAAGCCCTTTCCCTCCTCTCCAATCAGATTGGCGATCGGTACACGTAAATTGTCGAAAAAAACTTCGGTCGTTGAATGATTCATCATGGTTCGGATAGGGCGGATAGTCAGCCCGTTACCCACGGCCTCTCGCATGTCGACCATCAATACCGACAATCCAGCGGTTTTTTTCATTCCTTCTTGCAGCGGTGTTGTCCTCGCTAGAAGAATCATCAGATCTGAATGTTCTGCACGACTGGTCCATATTTTCTGACCGTCGACCACGAAGTGATCACCATCACGAACGGCTCTGGTCTTTAAAGCGCCTGTATCAGTTCCGGAAGTCGGTTCGGTTACGCCGAACGCTTGTAGTCGTAGCGTGCCCTCAGCGATGCCTGGCAGGTACTGCTGCTTCTGTTGCTCCGAGCCATGCCGTAGCAAAGTGCCCATGGTGTACATTTGAGCATGACAAGCACCTGCGTTTCCCCCTGAGCGGTGAATTTCCTCGAGTATCGCTGCGCCTGCAGACAACGGTAAACCAGCACCGCCGTACTCCTCAGGAATCAGAGCAGCCAGCCACCCTGCTTCAGTCAGGGCGTTAACAAATTCAGTGGGGTAGTCTTGGTTGCGATCGACGTTGCGCCAGTATTCACCCTGGAAATTCGAGCAGAGCTTCGCGACTGCATCGCGTATGTCGTCGTAGCGGCTGATATCGTCGTGCATCGTTGTGTCTTTGTATGATTGAGCGTCTGGGTCCGGCTGCCGTCAAGGCAGCCAGATCCAGAGGTACCCCAGTTGCCTACTTGCCTACACAGCGGTTGCTGCGGGCTGTGCTGCTCGAGGCTTCACAGGGCTATCGAAGCCATGCTTGCTCAGATCCATGATCGCTTCACCACTTGATTCCCAGCCTGCCATCTCTTTTTCGGTGGCCTTAGGTGAAAACAATCCAGTTAGTGCATAGATAATGCCGAACACTGGCGCTAACCAGCATGCGAAGGACAACGGAATGTAGAGAAGATTCTCAAGGTTACCATCCGCAATACCGAGTGCCAGTGCGCTGATGACAAATGCACCTCCAGCGTTCCAGGGGATCAGTGGTGACATCAGAGTGCCGCCCTCTTCGATGGCCCGACTCAGGTTTAACGTGGAATACCCCATGCCTCGATACACGGGTGCGTACATGCGCCCGGGTAGTGCGATAGACAGGTAGGGGTCGCCTGCAACAAGATTGGTTGCCAGTGAAGTACCCGTAGCAGCAATTTGTACACCGGCAAACGAGCGCACGCGAGTCAGAATGGCTTGAATAATAGCTTCAAGACAACCCGTACGCTCAAGCGCTCCACCAAAACCCAATGCGATAAGAACCAGAGAAATGGTCCACATCATCGATTGAATACCACCACGATTCAGAAGGCTGTCGATCTCGGATACGCCAGTATCAATCGAGTAGCCGCTGTTAGAGTAAGTAAAGATGTCGTGCAAGCCAACACCCTGAAATACCATGGCCATGATGCCGCCGACCACCACACCAGCAAATAGCGACGGGATGGGTGGCTTTTTAGCGATGGCAAGACCTATGACCAGCAACGCAGGTAACAACAGCCAAGGGGAAATCATGAAATTAGCCTGCAGTGCAGACGTAATGGCATCGATGGTCTCAAACGAGGTTGTCTGACTGCCGATCTGAGTAAAACCCACGTAGGTATAAATTCCCAATGCGATCAGCATGGCAGGAATAGTCGTGGGCATCATGTTGCGGATGTGATCGAACAGATTAGTACCAGTAACCGCAGGTGCCAGGTTGGTGGTATCCGACAACGGGGATATTTTGTCTCCGAAGAAGGAACCCGACACAACCGCACCCGCCGTCCAGTAAACCGGTATACCAAATCCGGCACCAATACCCATCAAGGCAAGACCCACTGTACCTACCGTACCCCATGAAGTACCGAGCGATACTGAGACGACAGCACAGAGAATCATTGCAGCTGCCAGAAAGATCTCTGGTGACAGTAATGTCAGACCGTAGTAGATAAGAGTGGGCACGGTACCACTGGCAATCCAGACACCAATGATCATGCCGACCGTTATCAGTACGGATACCGACGGCAGAGCCACGTGTATGACGTGGAAAACTCCTTGCTCAATACTGGGCCACTTGTGGCCAAGCTTGATACCGACAATTCCCGTTATCGCCAGTCCTATTGCCAGAGGAATGTGCGGTGTAAAGTCCCCAAAATAGAAAAGCTGTATGGCGAGTAATACAAGCGTTAATAGCACAGGTACCAACGCCAGCCCGAGGGATGGCAGTGGTACCTTGCGGTCAATGTCGTCGGTCATATAACTCTCCCTACTCCGTGGATGCCAGCAAGCTGGCGTTACCGCCGGCGGCGGTAGTATCAATACACAAATGACGTTCTATAACGTAACGCGATGGTGAAATTGCCTGTGTCTCCAGAGGCACAATCATGCCGTTACGTTTGGCCAGGGCCTGCCGTAGCGCCTTTGTCCAACTCGTACCACCCGCGGCAGCAACTGACGCCAGAGCTTTCACTGACACCAGCGTATCGGCGTCAACGATCCCGTCGATAACCTCCAGCGGTAAACCTGCATCGAGCATTGGACCCGCCAGCTTTCTCGCACCAGGTGCCACAATAACCACAGGGCAACCCGCACCGAGCGCCTGAACAGCCTGCGCAATAGCCAGTTCGGCCGTGGGACCCAGGCACATGACAGAACCTTTCGGATGCATACTCAATCGATTACTTTCGCCCGTAGGGCCAGGCATTATGTGAGGCGTCATATCAAATGATGCTGTAGCGGAAATTGCCTTTTTGATGATTCCCGTGGCAACGCCCTGAAGACTCTTGCGCAGCACCTGAACACGATCCGGGCGTGCAGCCCAGTTACGCGCATCCAGAGACTCGAATGCCTCGTCAATAACATCAGCACTGACAGCATCACCCGTTGGTGCTGGCAATGTGCCTGCAGGACCGGTGCTTCTGAAGCGAGTCAGGTATTGAGGTCCGCCTGCTTTGGGCCCGGTACCTGACAGACCTTCGCCACCAAATGGTTGAGATCCGACAATAGCGCCAATCTGGTTTCTATTCACATAGGCGTTGCCCACTTCCAGCCTTTCGACTATCTGCTGAACGCGATCATCAATACGGGTATGCAGACCAAACGTCAGACCATAGCCACGTGCATTGATATCATCGACCACCTTGTCGATATCACGCGCCTTGAACGTGGCCACATGCAAAATGGGACCAAAGATCTCGCGCTCCATATCGCCGATACCATTGACCTTGACTGCTGCAGGTGTCACATAAGTACCTTCAGAAGGCACCTCCAGCTGCTTCAACAAAGTGCCAGCCTTGGTGTGTTGTGCCACGTAGGCTGTTATATCGTCACGTGCCTCTTTGTCGATGACAGGCGAAACATCCGTCGATTCCAGCCAGGGGTCTCCAACTGTCAGCGCATCCATAGCGCCAAACAACATGTCGAGTAGTCGATCTCGGGCCTCTTCCTGAACATACAACAGACGCAGCGCAGAACAACGTTGCCCGGCTGACTGGAATGAGGACATGAGAATATCGCGCACTGCCTGTTCCGGTAGCGCCGTACTGTCGACAATCATGGCGTTCAAGCCACCGGTTTCAGCAATCAGTACCGCATCCGGGCCTGCGTTTTCAGCCAGTGCCTTGTGGATGATTTGAGCAACTTCGGTGGAACCGGTAAAACAGACACCGGCGATGCGGGCATCCGAGGTTAGTGGTCCACCCACGGTTGGGCCGTCACCCGGCAGCAGTTGCAGTGCATATTCGGGTAGTCCAGCTTCTCGCATCAGTTCCACAGCTCGACAGGCAATGATGGCAGTCTGTTCAGCTGGCTTTGCCAGTACTGCGTTACCCGCCGCCAGTGCCGCTGCAACCTGACCACTGAATATGGCCAGCGGAAAGTTCCACGGACTGATACACACGAAAACACCCAGAGCATTGCCTGGTTCTTCCTCGTCCAGTCTCTCGGCTTCGTTAGCGTAGTAGCGCAGAAAATCCACGGCTTCGCGTACTTCTGCGATGCCGTCAAGAATCATCTTGCCAGCTTCTCGTGTGGTGATCGAGGTGAGTTCGCCGATGTGTTTTTCGTAAAGGTCAGCGGTTTTACGCAGTACCTCGGCACGCTGTGCAACGGGTGTTGCAGACCACGATGTAAAGCCTGCCTGAGCAGCTTCAATCGCCATCTCGACCTCTGCCGGTGTACAGTCGTAAACCGTCCCTACCACCCGATTCGCGTCAGCGGGCGAGATGGCATTGCGTGGCTCACCCTGTGGCTCATTGCGCCCGGCAATCATGGGCTTGGCCGTCCATTGATGATCAGCCCATTTTTCACGCGCCTCGAGAAGCGGCGTAATAGAGGCTGGCTCATTGATTCTGTAGCCTTTGGAGTTGCGCCGATAGGGTTCGAACAGCTGACCCGGTAACCGGATAGTAGAGTTGGAAATTTCGTCGCCTAGCGCCAGTACATCATCAACCGGATCACTGGTGATATCAGCCGAAGGAATATCTTCATCGACTACCTGATTCACGAATGAGCTGTTGGCGCCATTCTCGAGAAGCCTTCGCACCAGATAGGCGAGCAAATCTTTGTGGGCACCCACAGGCGCATACACCCGGCAACGCGTACCGTTTGTCTTGCGAACGATACCGTGCAGTGATTCGCCCATGCCGTGCAGCCGTTGGAATTCGAAGCCATCCTTGTCTTTGCCAGCCAGCTCCAGTACGGCAGCGCAGGTATGAGCGTTGTGCGTGGCAAACTGTGGATAGATACGATCACGACGATCCATGAGTTGCTGAGCACACGCCATGTAGCTGACGTCGGTATTGATCTTCCGGGTAAACACCGGGAATGCTTCAACACCAAGTTCCTGAGCCAGTTTAATTTCGGTATCCCAGTAGGCACCCTTCACCAGTCGAATCATGATTTTTCGATCATGTTTTTCAGCCAGTTGATACAGCGTGTCTATCACCGGCAAAGCACGTTTTCCATAGGCCTGTACAACCACACCAAACCCTTCCCATCCGGCCAGTTCGGAGTCTGACAATAGCGCTTCGATAATGTCGAGAGACAGATCCAGACGATCCTGTTCCTCGGCATCGATATTGAAACCGATATTGGCCTTGGCAGCCTGGCGGGCGAGTTCAAGGGCGCGAGGCACCAGTGTTTTCATGACAGCTTCGCGATGTGTATATTCGTAGCGAGCGTGCAGTGCAGAAAGCTTTACGGATATTCCCGGACTGGAACGAACATCGCCTTTGGCTTTGGTCGCAATAGCGGTAATAGCTTTTGCGTAGGCCTTGTGATACCGAATGGCGTCATCGTCTGTACGTGCTGCCTCGCCAAGCATGTCGTAAGAGAACGTATACCCTTCAGTTTCCAGATCACGGGCATTCTTCATCCCCTCCTCAATGCTCTGACCAAGCACGAACTGTTTACCCAATAACTTCATCGACTGACCTACAGCCGTTCTTACCACCGGCTCTCCCATGCGACGAACCAGACCGCGCAATGCAGCGGCAGGTCCTTTCTGGTCATCACTGAGCACCTTTCCAGTTAGCATCAGTGCCCACGTTGAAGCGTTGATGAGCGGGGAGGCTGAATGACCCAGATGAGAGCCCCAATCAGACGGTTCGATCTTGTCGTGGATCAGTTCATCTATGGTTTCAGCATCTGGCACTCTTAATAACGCTTCCGCCAGGCACATAAGACCAACGCCTTCTGACGTGGACAGTCCGTATTCAGCGAGGAAGCTCTCCATCATGGACGGTGACGTATCTCGCCTTACGCGATCAACGATGTCGGCACCTACTGCCGCAACCTTTGCCCGCTCCTGTTGGTCGAGCCTGATCAGATCCAGCAATTGACGAACAACGGTCGTTTCATCGGCGGCGTAGTTTGCCCTCACAGCCAGTCGGCCTGGCGACAGGGGGGCGTTGATGGTCACGGCTTTGTTCATGACGACTCCTTTAATGATGGCGCACGGAGGGTGTTGCGAGTGAAACGCTTAGTGGTGTCGATGACGTTGTTTTCTCCCGCACGGGTGGCAATAGCCAGAGCTGATCAGCATCTATCCGACACGTCCCTGATCTGACGGTATCCACGAGGAGATAACCAGCCGGACGTGATGGCCCGATGCTACCACTGTCTAATATATTCTACAAACGTGATAGTTTTTTACATTGCCAAGCACACGCATACCGGACCCGGTTCGTGTGGGATAACTTCAATAAAGGCTGACAGGTCTGGGTTTATCTGGGAAATGTGCTCGTCAGGAACGCCAGATCAGCAAGGTTTCACTGTCGTGGTAACGACTAGAAGCTGGGCGGCGTGCAAGCGCTGACAATAACGCAACGCCTTTTGCCTGTGTTCCGGAAGCGGTGGGGTTTACGACTGTCGAATTTGTAGCCATCACCACTTTTGAGCTTGGCGACCTGCCCGTCTACGGTGAGTTCTATTTCACCACTGATAATTATTCCGGTCTCTTCCGCTTCATGCTTGTAGAGCTCTTCGCCGGTATCCGCGCCAGGCTCGTAAATCTCATGTAGCATCTGCAACTGGCTGTTATGACATCCACCTACCTGACGCAGGGAAATTCCGTCAGTACCGGTCGGGCTTTGTTTGTTCAGCTCAGTATCCGGGTTGATTTCCGTGAGTTCGTCGGCGCGAAAGACCACCTGCCCCGGATCAATTTCCGAAAAATCGAAGAATTCAGTAAACGTCATGGGAAACGCATCAAGGATGAGTTTCAATGAGGCAATAGAAGGACTGGTTCTATTTTGTTCAATCAACGAAATGAGTCCGTTCGTCACACCGGCAAGTTTTGCCAGCTTGCGCTGAGACATTCCGTGTTCGCTTCTAATCTGCTTCAGTCGCGATCCGACTTCTATGCTCAACCTGACCCCACTCCTTTCCCGTTCACGCAACGCGCCCAGTCTACACGCCACGCCATAATTCGAACACACAGACTAATAGGCGGCACCACGATTTAACACAATGAAACGTAGATGTTTTCAGACTCTTGGAGTGCTGATGCTCCATTAAACCTGGAACTCTCAGTGCCGGGAGTCAGAAGTTGGTAAACAACAGCGCCAGGATCCCACGCAAAGAATCTTAAGCTTCACTTTTGTCAACCAGATCACAACATATGTTACTTTTGGTAACAGATGGGCGCGTTCAGGAAAATCGTGGCTCGATAGAACCATTCTTCAATATGTAACCTGTTGTTTTATATCGCGAAATAAATTCGTGGTTATGAATTTGGTTGTTACCTAAAATGTTCAACGAGCACGCTTCAACCGAATAAATTTTCATTCGCTGTCTTGATCTGCCGACTATCTGCCCTTGCAAGAAGCGCATGTTGATGTCTCGGAACAATTGAAGCGAGAACCCGGTTGTCTCTTTTTCCCCATCACGGCTATAACGGAATTTCATGAGCAATAAACTCTACCCTGTGCCCGATGATTTCGCCAGCAACGCGCTGGTCGACGAAGCTGCTTACAATAAACTTTATGAGCAGTCCATCTCGGACCCTGACGCATTCTGGGCGACACAGGGGAAACGCCTGGACTGGATGACCCCCTTCACCACGGTCAAGAACACCACCTACGAATACCCCGGTGTCTCCATCAAATGGTATGAAGATGGTGTGCTTAACGTGAGTGCAAACTGCATAGACCGCCACCTTGACAAGCGCGGCGACCAGACAGCGATTATCTGGGAAGGTGACGACCCTTCTGTCCACAAGAACATTACCTACAACGAACTACACGAACGCGTCTGCAGGTTGGCCAATGTCTACAAAGCCAACGGTTTGAAAAAAGGCGACCGCGTGATCATCTACATGCCGATGATTCCCGAAGCCGCCTATGCAATGCTTGCCTGCGCACGGATCGGTGCAATTCACTCGATAGTGTTTGGTGGCTTCAGCGCCGATGCGCTCGCTGACCGTATCAATGGCTCATCTGCGAAGCTATTGATCACTGCTGATGAGGGACTGCGTGGCGGCCGAAGCGTCCCATTGAAAACCAATGCTGACAAGGCCATGGACAAGGTCAATCACGACGTCACCATGATTGTGGTAAAGCATACGGGTGCTGATATCCCTATGCGTGAGGGTCTCGACATCTGGTATCACGAGCAGACGGACGCCGCATCACCAGAGTGTGCGCCAGAACCCATGAACGCCGAGGATCCACTGTTTATTCTGTATACCTCGGGATCAACCGGTATGCCGAAGGGCGTCGTGCACACCACGGGAGGCTATCTGGTTTACGCAGCAATGACCCACGAGTGTGTTTTCGATTATCACGATGGGGACATCTACTGGTGTACCGCCGACGTCGGCTGGGTTACCGGCCATAGCTATATCGTCTACGGACCGTTAGCCAATGGTGCCACCACGTTAATGTTTGAAGGTGTTCCAACCTACCCATCTCCGGCTCGCTTCTGGGAAGTGTGCGAGAAACACAAGGTCAACATATTCTATACAGCGCCTACCGCCATTCGAGCATTGATGGGTGCAGGTAAGGAGCACGTACAGGGCTCTGATCTATCCTCATTACGCTTGTTGGGTTCTGTTGGCGAACCGATCAATCCTGAAGCATGGAACTGGTACAACGAAGTCGTTGGTCAGAATCGATGCCCTATCGTCGACACCTGGTGGCAGACTGAAACCGGTGGCATTCTCATCACTCCTCTGCCAGGGGCTACCGCCACCAAGCCCGGTTCTGCTACCAGGCCGTTTTTTGGCATACAACCGGTCATACTCGATGCCGAAGGTAACGAGCTTGAGGAGATGGAAGCCGAGGGTGTTTTGTGCATTCGTGATAGTTGGCCAGGTCAGATGCGTACTGTCTACGGTGATCACGATCGTTTCGTATCCACCTATTTTGAAACGTTCAAGGGCTACTACTTCACGGGTGATGGCTGTAGGCGCGATGCGGATGGCTACTACTGGATCACGGGGCGTGTTGACGATGTGATCAACGTATCCGGTCACCGCATGGGAACTGCCGAGGTTGAATCAGCGCTCGTTGCACATGACGCCGTCTCAGAAGCTGCCGTAGTGGGATACCCACATGACATCAAGGGTCAGGGAATATATGCCTATGTCACGCTGATGATTGGTGTAGAGCCTAGTGAAGAGCTACGTAAGGAACTCGTTGGCTGGGTTCGCAAGGAGATCGGCCCGATTGCCTCGCCGGACATGATTCAGTGGGCTCCGGGTTTACCCAAAACGCGCTCCGGAAAAATCATGCGGCGCATCTTGCGCAAGATTGCCGAGAACGATTACGGATCGCTGGGTGATACCTCTACGCTGGCAGACCCCGATGTGGTCGACAACCTAATTGAAAACAGAGCGCAGTCCTGATTTTCCGCTACTGACGAGAGGGCTTGGCCACTCTCAGCGGTGAGCAAGCCTTTTTTTGAAGGTGACTGAGACCCGCACGCACCTGAGTGTAGTGTGACCTGCTAAACGAGCAAATGGCGTGCGGGGATCGGATGTTTCGATTAGCTATGGATCACCGTGGATTCTGTCTGCCCTCAAAGATGCAGACCACACTCTCGCATTGGCTCACCCTTCGTGGGGTCGTAGCACGAAGGGCCCTTGGGTAGGGCAAAAAATTGCCGGTAGTGCTCCACATCACTTTCTGACCAGTTGAGCATCGGAGATACTTTCAACAGACTATTGTCTGTCTGCTTGAACACGGGCAAAGAATCGCGGTGAGCGCTTTGATAACGCTTGACTGATGAAAGCCATGTATCAGCCTGCAGTTCCTGCATGGCTCGCGCAAACGGCTCTATCTTCACTTCATGCGTGAATGCAGAATGTGCCGGATCATCGATAGACGGCGGAACTGTCAGGATTTCACTGCGCGGCTTGTAGACGTGTAGATTCAACTGAAGTGCCAATGTGACTTCGTGAGCAAATTTCACAGTTGCGCGGGTGTTGTAACCGGTATCTACCCAGATAATCGGGATATCCGGCTTCAATTGAAGCGCTATGTGAAGAAATACAGCCGACTGTTCAGAGAACTTGGTGCTTACAATCGGTATCGTGCTGTTGGCCAACGCCAGTTGCACCACGTGATGAGTGAACAGCACCTTGGACTGATAATCCAGAGCGGTTGCAATTCCTGCATTCATGACTAGACGGATTACTTGATGGCGTATCTGAATCATGCGGCACAGGAACGGGCACGGCTAAGATATTATTTGCATATGCTTATAACGGTGCGCAGCGTAAATCCACAACGAGCACTAGAGTACGCCTTAATCGCACGTTGCAACGCTGGGGTTAAGCACCTGGCTTTTCTTGCGTTTTTACTTTTTCAGAATCTCGTGAGTGAGTACGCTCTATTTCCAACCGTAGCCCATCGCCAGAGCGGGCCACCTCAAGAAACGCAAAACAAAGTGAGATCATCATGAATATCATGCTCCCGCCAAACGAATAGACACCCACTTGTTGGAAGCCCATTAGTAAAGCTGACATGGAAGTGGTACAGAACAGGAATGATAGTATCCCGTATAGCTGCATGAGCCGAATCAGTTTGATTCGCGCTAGCAGATTCCGGATTTGTTTCTCTCTGTTTATGTCATGGTCGTTTGCACCGGTGATTACCTTGTTAAGCTGCCTGATGATATTGGCCAGTGCAAGATAACGGTTGGTGTAGGCCAGAAACAACAGCGATATTCCGGGAAACAGAATGGCCGGATCAGTAACATTCAGCGTCATGGTTATAGTGGACAAGCTCTTGTAGCAATACTGTTGTGCGCACAGTCTACTACGCCTCGGCAGTCTATTTTATCAAGCAATAACGACAGAGACATCAGGTTACGCCTGTCGTCTACAACAGTGCTGGCTCTTCGATCATGTCATTGTCCCGGTACTTGGCAGGTCAGTTCACCGACACCAGTTTGCCCGGATTCATCAGGTTATCCGGATCTATTGCTTTTTTAAGCACCCCCATCAGTGCATAAGCAGCACCGTGCTCCTCAGGCATGTATTTTTTCTTGCCCGACCCGATACCGTGTTCGCCAGTTACCGTGCCACCAAATTCAAGCGCTACACGGTTAACCGCCCCCGCCAACTCGGTAGCCAGTTGCATCTCAGCGCTGTTACCGGGCTCCACCAGAATTAACAGATGAAAATTGCCATCGCCCACATGGCCCACTAGTGGCGCGATAAGACCAGACTCGGCCACCAGATCTTTCGTCCGCTGGATACACTCAGATAGACTGGACAACGGAACACAGCAATCGGTAACCAGCCCATCAGCGCCAGGTCTCAATGCCTTGCCCGCGTAGTAGGCGTTATGCCGAGCCGCCCAGAGGCGGTTCCGGTCTTCGGTATGGGTTGCCCACTGAAATTCAGATACACCGAATTCCTCGCCTACCGTCCTGAACATCGCTACCTGTTCTGCAACGCCTGCCTCGGTGCCGTGGAACTCCAGGAACAGGTGTGGCGATTCGGGCAGGTGCAACCCGGGGTTGTAGAGATTCATCCCTTGCATCTGGAGCTCGTCCAGCAGCTCTACCCGTGCCATGGGTATGCCCATCTGGATAGCCATGATCACGGTATCCACAGCATCGCTGACAGTAGCGAAGGCACAGGTAGCTGCTGAGACCGTATCGGGCTGGCCAAACAGGCGTACCGTCAGTTGGGTAATGATGCCCAGAGTGCCTTCAGAGCCCACAAACAATCGAGTGAGGTCGTAACCTGCAGAGGACTTCCTGGCCCGTGTACCGGTGTTGATGATCTGCCCGTCTGGCAGCACCACTTCCAGCGCCATGACGTTCTCACGCATGGAACCATAGCGAACCGTGTTCGTACCTGATGCGCGTGTGGCTGCCATCCCGCCCAATGTGGCATCAGCCCCCGGATCCACTGTAAACATCAGGCCGGTTGCGCGAAGCTCTGTATTCAACTGGATGCGAGTGACGCCGGGCTGTACGACAGCGTCCATGTCGCTGTTGTTAACCGCCAGTATTTTGTTCATGCGGCTGGTATCTATGCTGATACCCCCGTGCAGCGGAATAACGTGTCCTTCCAGTGACGTACCTACGCCGTAAGGTACGACTGGGCAGCCGTGCGCGGTGCATATCTTCATAATCGAGGATACTTCCTGCGTATCGTCTGGGAAAGCCACGGCGTCGGGCAACATCGGCTTGCTATACGCTTCATCGTGGCTATGCTGCTGCAGTATCGAGCTACCTGTGGACAAACGATCACCGAGTAGTGCCCTGAGCTCTGCTATCGCATTTTTCACCGTATCACCCATCGTCAAACCGTCCACTGAAGCCTGTCGCAAGGACAGAATCGTATCAGCTTTTATTCACAGGCTTGCTGCGTACGCGCCCCACCCGTTCGTGTTCTGCGCGCTTGCAGTTTTGAGGCGGTAAGCGGTGCGGGGTCGAGCAGGACGACGGAAGATGGGTTACTCACAACCACCAGCAGCCCAAAGCTTCAGTGCTTGCTTGAAAAAACCGCCATAGGGATGCTCAATCCTGTCGATGGCTGCCTGATCTCTACTGACAAAATACTCACCCTGCACACACAGGTTGGCCTCGTCCCAGGCGTGGCAATTGCTGCACACTTCACCTTTCCAATATTCCTCAGGTAACCCGTCAACGGGCGGAAACTGCGGCGTGCCTTCTGACAGCTGCTTGATGGAACGCGGGCTATCCGATAACACATCTTCTGCAATCGGCTGTTCAAACATCGACTGCTCCATGCCTGCCTCACTTGGCGCTTCATCGGAAACAGATTCAGGCACGGGTTCATTGTCGGGCTGGATTGATGCTAGCAATGCCTTGGCGTCACCGGAGAATTCACTCTCGGGATATTGCTCGAGGAACTGCTCGAAACTACCCACATCACCGACACTCAGCGCTTCCTGCCACGCGCTCATCTCTGCATCATCTGCGGCGTGGATAGTCACAGAGAAAAAATAAAAAAGGATTGCCGCGCTGATCGCTGTCAAATAATGGGTCACACAGATGTCCTTTTTTGAATTTATCAGTTTTCACGCATAGCCGATGCAACAGACTCGTTGCCCGAACCATAGCTCAGACTAATAATAGGTTTAAACGCAAATCACGCTGCCGTGCAGTGATCCGATGGTAACAGTTAGCCGACAGCCTACAAGAGTTCCCTTGTTGTGCCACCAACCTGACTAGACTTAAAGCCAGTTCTAAACGGTGTCTGTGGCTATTGGGAGTGCGTGTCACCTATACTCCGACGCACGGGACTTGTAGCGAGCTGTCTTGACAAGACGCATTCAGATTGACTAACCACAGGCTCAGCAACCTTTGAGAAATAACCACATTTTCCTCACCAGAACCCCTGATCTGTTCCTGACGGGTAAGTCTGCCGGTTACAATCGGCTACACACTCGCATTACAGGTTCACTACTCATACCTTTTCTGTGGGTTGCCTGCATGCTGATGCCGTTGACAGTTTCGGCGCAAGAATCGCTGCTGACCGGTGGCTGGCGACTGGATCCCGAGTCTTCCACCATCAACTTTCAGTCGGTTAAAAACGGCTCCAAGGTAGAAACCAGCAGCTTTGCCAATTTTAATGGCTCGCTGGACGAGAGCGGTGAAGCGACGATACTGGTGGAGCTCAATTCAGTGGATACCGAAGTAGACTTACGTAACGTCCGAATGCGTTTTCTGTTTTTTGAGACTTTCCGGTTTCCGGTAGCAACCGTAAGCGCACGAGTAGAGGAAGCTACCTTGCAGACTCTGCAGGAAAAACGCCGCCTGCAGCTACCCGTTGAGTTCAGCCTCGATCTGCACGGTATTGAACAGACATTGACTGTCGATACCACGCTGACGCAGTTTGCGGACGACAAGATTTCCATTACATCAGCATCGCCAGTTACTGTGGCTGCTGACCAATTCGAACTCATGGAAGGCATCATGAAATTACAGGATGCGGCAGACGTGAAAATTCTGCCCAGTGGTTCGGTCTCATTTGATCTGACGTTTGTCAGAAACACCAAGGCTGTGATTGCCGAAAGCACCGACGATGCTGTGGCATCAACGCCGGTTACATCAAAACCAGCATCAGTGGCGCTGGAAACAGCGGGTAATTTCTCGCTGGAAGAATGCCAGGGCAGATTCGATATTCTCTCGCAGACTCAAGCGATCAATTTCACATTTGGCAGTAGTGAACTGGATTCCGACAGTGACGCATTGCTCGAAACACTTCTGGATATCATCAAGCGTTGCCCTGATCTCGATGTGGTCGTTGGCGGCCATACAGACTCTTCAGGCAGTGATACCATTAACATGCAACTATCCAGCGCCAGAGCTGAAAGTGTTACCACCTATCTGCTGGAGAACGACGTTGAAGCCGATCGCATTCGTTCTGTCGGATTTGGAGAAAGCAGACCACTGGTGGCCAATGACAGCCGGCGCAACCGTGCCAGAAACCGCCGTATCGAATTCACTGTCGATAATCTCTAAATGCTCGATTTCAACACGAAACGCAAACACTACGCGTTTTACAAGACGATCAGTACCCGGTGGATAGACAATGACGCCTACGGGCATGTGAACAATGCGTTGTACTACACCTATTTTGATACCGTGTGTAATGCCTACCTGATAGAGACGGGGTGTCTGGATATTGAGTCATCGCCCATTGTCGGTTTTATTGTGGCATCCAGCTGCCAGTATCTGTCACCTGTCAAGTTCCCCATGACTATTGATGCTGGCATGCGTGTCAACAAGATAGGTAACCGTTCCGTGGAGTACGGTGTTGGCATATTCAAGGCCGATACGAACGACGCTTCGGCGTACGGTACGTTTACCCATGTGTTCGTCGATCGATCTTCTGGTAAATCGGTCAGCATCCCAGGCAATACAAGAGCGGCACTTCAACAACTGTTGAGAGAACCCGATCAGGGTGTTATCTCATAAGATGACGTCGGAAATACCGGAGGTCAATGAGCTCTCTGCCGGGGGATGTTCCAGGTAGAGCCAGCCTATGCTCCGACAGCCGCGCTAAAGCGTGGTCGCATCTGCAGGATTCACTGCCTGCTCGCCAGGTTCAATCGACATCAGCAGCTCAACGATCTTGCTAGTAGCCGCGGGCTTTGTCAGATGATGATCAAAGCCTGCATCCTTGCAACGCTGCTGATCCTCAACAGTACCCCAACCTGTCAGGGCTATCATGGACATACCCTTGTTCAGACCGAGGCGTGTCAGTTTGGAAGCCACATCCAGACCACTGATATCGGGTAATCCGATATCAATCAGAGCCACATCGGGTTGCTCGGACAAAATGGATTCCAGAGCACTCTGGCCTGTAAACGCTACACGCGCCTCGAAGCCCCTGCGCTTCAACAGCTTTGCCAGAGAGCATGCGGCATCTTCATTGTCATCAACGATCAGTACGCTGTTAACGTGACGGTTTCCCATAGCCTCTCCAGCCAGTATGGCAGCCTCATTGACCGTAGCGACCAATGCTCTGGGAATGGCGACATCAAAACGACTGCCTTTGCCCAACCCATCGCTAAACCCGTAGAGCGTACCACCGTGTAGTTTAACAAGCCGTTGGGACAATGTGAGGCCAATTCCCAACCCCGTATTCTCCCTCGGTACATCGCCCGTAATTTGTGTGAACATGTCGAATATTCGAGAAAGACTGTCTTCTTCCAGACCATCCCCGTTATCGCTGACACTGATGAGCAGGTGATGTTCATCAAGCTTCACTGACAACTTGATTACACCTTCGTCAGGGGTGTACTTGGCCGCGTTGCTCAACAGGTTGGATATGACCTGACTGACACGAACGGGGTCCACAACGACTGTTTTCGATTCGCTGGGCAACGCAAGCTCCAATACCTGCTTCTTCTGATCCATTAATCCGCGACTACGCTCAACAGCGCTATTGACCATCAGCGACAGCTCAGTGGCCTGAAGCTGCAGCGCAACAGTACCCAGAGAGATTCTGGAAATGTCGAGCAGATCATCAACCAATCTTACCATGTGCTCTACCTGCCTCAATGCCATGTCGCAGCTTCGCGCCACCTCATCCGGGTCGTGTCGACACTCGTTGATCATTTCCAGGCCACTGCGCACTGGCGCCAGCGGGTTCCTTAATTCATGAGCCAATGTGGCCAGAAACTCGGTTTTATGTTGATCACTTTCCGCCAAGGCATCAGCCAGTCTCCTTAATTGACTCGCTGTACGTTCACGTTCATCTTCCACCGACTTGCGTCCAGTGACATCCTTGAACAGGCACGCAAGCTGACGCTGCTCTCGAGGACCAATACGGCTCAGAGAACATTCGAACCAGCGATTCAATGACTGTGACCGTTCAACGAACTGTTCGGGCGCACCACTTTGATAGACCCTGGCGAAGCTGTCGTACCAGCTGGCTTCAAGATCTGGAAACATCTCACTGGCCAGGCGCCCGTTGATATCCTTAACGCCTGTGTGGGCGAAAAAAGCCTCATTAGCGTCCAGATAGCGCAGGTCGGTTATGACGTCCGATTCATCCACCAGTACTTCAATGACACAGAAGGCATCCTTCATTGCGTTTAACAAGCCTCGCAATCGGCTGACCTCGACAGTAACATCAATCATGCAGCAGCTCCCCCATGCGTTTGGCCGATGACATCATGCAGTTAACTTTACCAACGCTTCGGCAGCTCGAAACAGATCCCGGGGATCATATACCGGAACGGCAATGGCTATCAGGCCGGCAGAACCGTGAACTTGGAGGTCTGGCCAACTTCGTGGACCAATTCAATGAGTACCATGTGGCGTAAACGACTCAGTGGCCCATGAGTTAAAATGTCATATTATGCCAAGTCTAGCCTGATCTCCACCGACACCCCCTCAATCCGAACAGGAGTACGCCACAGTGAAAATGACTACCGAAGAGGCCTTCATCAAGGTCCTTCAGATGCACGGTATCGACAATGCATTCGGTATCATCGGCTCAGCCATGATGCCCATATCCGATCTGTTTCCTGCGGCGGGCATCAAATTCTGGGATTGTGCGCACGAATGTAACGCCGGCATGAGTGCCGATGGATATACCCGTGCCACCGGCAAGATGTCTATGGCCATCGCGCAGAATGGTCCGGGAATCACCAACTTCGTGACACCTGTCAAGACGGCTTACTGGAACCATACACCCATGCTGCTGGTCACGCCTCAGGCGGCCAACAAAAGTATCGGTCAGGGTGGATTTCAGGAAATTCAACAGATGGCCCTGTTTGAAGACATGGTTGCCTACCAGGAAGAAGTTCGCGATCCAACGCGTATTGCCGAGACGCTGAATCGTGTGATCGAGCAAGCGTGGCGTGCCTCTGGCCCTGCCCAGATCAATGTGCCGCGTGACTTCTGGACCAAAGTGATCGATATCGAACTGCCTCAGGTTATCCGCCTCGAGCGACCACGCGGTGGAGCTGATGCGATCAGCAAGGCAGCCGCCCTGCTCTCAGAAGCCAAATTTCCCGTTATCCTCAATGGTGCTGGTGTGGTCATCGGTGGCGCTATCGATGCCTCTCGTCAACTGGCCGAGATTCTCGACTCTCCTGTGTGCTGCAACTACCAGCACAACGATGCGTTTCCGGGTTCTCACGAACTTGCTATGGGGCCTCTGGGTTACAACGGATCCAAAGCTGCCATGCAGATCATCGCCAAAGCCGATGTGGTGTTGGCTCTGGGCACACGTCTCAATCCTTTCTCTACACTACCCGGCTACGGCATAAACTACTGGCCGGTTGATGCCAAGCTGATTCAGGTGGATATCAATGCAGATCGAATCGGACTCACCAAGCGTGTAGACGTTGCCATTCAGGGCGATGCCAAATACGTGGCAGAGCAGATCAAGGCTCAATTGACCAAAAGCGCAGGTGATGCGGGTCGATCTGATCGCAAGGCACTGATCAAGGAGACCAAGGATCGCTGGGCACAGGAACTGGTGTCGATGGAACATGAAGAGGACAACGACGAAGGTATAACCTGGAACGAGCGTGCTCGCAATCGTGAACCCGACCGTATGTCACCGCGTAACGCCTGGCTGGCTATCCGCGACTCGCTGCCAGATGACGTCATCATCTCCAGCGATATCGGCAACAACTGTGCAATTGGAAATGCGTACCCCACGTTTGAAAAAGGTCGCAAGTATCTGGCGCCTGGCCTGTTTGGTCCTTGTGGATACGGCTTACCTGCGATCTTGGGTGCAAAAATTGGCTGTCCTGATGTACCGGTAATCGGCTTTGCCGGCGATGGTGCTTTTGGTATCTCCATGAACGAGATGACAGCCTGTGGCCGTAACGACTGGCCACCGATCACGATGGTGATCTTCCGTAATTACCAGTGGGGTGCCGAGAAGCGCAACACGACTCTGTGGTACGAGGACAACTTCGTGGGTACTGAGCTCAATGCAGGTGTTGAATACGCAAAGATCGCTGACGCGTGTGGCCTCAAGGGTGTGAAAGTGACTACCACTGAGGAGCTGACCGAGGCATTGAATACAGCGGTTAAAGAGCAGATGAGCGATGGTGTAACCACCTTCATCGAAGTAGTGCTGAATCAGGAGCTGGGTGAGCCGTTTCGCCGTGATGCCATGACAGCCCCTAACAAGGTTGCCGGTGTGAGCCTATCCGACATGCAAGCTCAGCAGATCGTCTGACGTTAGATGCGATACGTGTGCTGCGGACAATATCCGCAGCGCACGTCGGTGTTTATCTCATTTTTTCGTGCAGATAGCGAATATGGTCAGGCCCCACTTCACAGCAACCACCGATCATGGCAGCGCCTTTGTCCGCCCATGACAGCGCAAACCGGGCATAGGCTTCAGGTCCAAGATCCTGACGCGCCTCCAGCACATTTACTGTCCCCCCCGAATCCAGGGCATCCACCGAGGTGAATCCGTTGGCGTAAGCACCGGTTTGCACATCAACGGCTGCATGGAACTGTTGCCACTGACCGTCTATGGTTTCAGGTCGTGAACAGTTGAGTAGCAGCCCGGTAATACCGGTACTACGCAAAGCCTCAACCGCTAAGGTCCATGGCTCACCGCTACGCAGAGTCTCAGGTTTGTTATCGTCCAGTGACAAAGCCACCCAGACAGGCTTGCCAGATTCCAGCGCAGCAGTTGCAGCGAACACCGCCTCAGACACAGAACCCATGGTTTCGCACAGAAAGAGATCTACCCGGTCTGCCTGAGCCTGTACCAGCCGACTGTAGTTCGCCCGCGAGTCATCTGCCCCGGGTGCAAGCTCCGGGTGATAGCTGGCCACCAGCGGCGGTAGGCAGCCAGCTATCTCTACATGATCAGCCTTGTGCGATTCTCGAGCGCGGTGGGCAACATCACACGCAGCCGCCTGCAGTGCATCAAACAAATCACCCTGACCATGTCGTTCGAGCCGCTCAGGTGTTGCCGAGTAGGTGTTCACTGTAATAATCTGGGCACCGGCGTCTATGAATTCCCCGTGTAGCTGCTCGACCAGGTCGGGCATGTCGAGCATCATCTGGGCAGACCACATCGGGGTGGGCGGTTTATTTGAACGTCGAACGAGTTCCTGCCCCATGCCGCCGTCGAGAAGGGTTACCGAGCGCATGTTCTCTCCTGCTGCTTCACTGTTTTTACCTGCATTATGGTTTGTACATTCTACAATGTCTGATATGTGAACAGCGATCGGCGCATGATTTGCAATTGCTACGTGACGCGAATCGACACGCCGCCGCTGCTACGCCACACACGGTGTTGACGGCACAGACTCCAAGGCGCGAATCTTAAATCATGGTGAATCCGGAAACAGCAACACTAGAGACATTCTTTGCAAGTCTTGTGAAAAGGCTCTCCGCCACCATTAACCTGACCGCCAGCACTGCTCAACTGGCCGCAGCTGAATTCAGGCTGGCCATGAGTAGTGCCGGCCTGATGGTTGCGGGTGTCATAGCGTTGGGCGTCATGCTTTTTTGCACTTGGCTATTGGCGCTGTTTACAGCGTATCAGGTATTACTCTGGACAGGCCTTGCCCCAGTGACATCAGCTGCTGTACTGCTACTAGGGCAGATCGGGCTGTGCCTGGGTATTGTGCTAGTGCTGTTCAAGCTTCGCCGCAACTGCTCCTTCAAATACACGCGAGAAGCTCTCGCTCACTCGTTCGCCGACGACACGTCAGCGGCACTCAACTCACCGCCAACTCCAACAACACACGGGAAACCATGATCATGGCATCGACTATAACCAAACCTGAACGCATCAAGAAAGTGGCTAACGACACCATTGATAGCGTGGAGGAAAAGACTTTTGACAGCCTTGAGAGCGCGCGCGATGCGGCCTTGAATGCTACCGACAAAGCACATCAGATGGAAGTTGATATACACAAATCGGTGGAAGAAGCCACCAGCCAGGTTACTCAGTTCATCCACGAAAAACCTTTGCAGGCTGCAGGTATTGCATTTGCTGCAGGTGTGGTTGCCACCCTCATTCTGCGCAAGCGTTAACAAGAGTTCAGCAATGATTCTGGGTGGGCAAAAACGAGCGGTCGAGCAGGCGTGGCAGAAGCGCTGTCTTGATGCGACAACACTTGAAAAGGTGCGAGAGCAAGAACGTGGCCACAGCCCGTCATACCTTGAGCCTGTGATTCCGTTACTGATACCCTTTGTCGCAGGTGTTGTCCTGCCCTACATCGCCGCGCCGCACAGACACGCATTGACATTAGGTAGCACCGTGTTAAGCACGACCAAGCTGGCCAGCAAAGCGTGGCCTATTATCAGCAACCTGATACAGCGTGACAGGCGCGCTGGTACATGAGTAACTTCATGACAACCTGGTCGCCTGTTTCAGTGGAGACGCCCCTCCGGATCCATCATGCCTGACGCTGATGAACTGCTGGAAAGCTGGCGATCACGACAGCGACCTCACCCTGACACCGATGGTGAGTCGATGGCAGCTTTACCCTCTCCAGAGGTGGCGGAAGTTATCAGTAGTGCCATTGCCAGCGTGGAAAAAGCATCACCGACCGCAACAGACGCCGCCTGCGCAGATCTGATTGCTGTTCATGCAAGCTCGGTGGCCGCGGCAGCTCATAGCGCAAAATTGAACTGCTGCGAGATGACCACCATGCTGCAGGGCTTCCAACTGGTTCTACTCGAACAGAAAACACACGGCGCCGCTGCCAGCGAAACTGACGAGGATGTACGCCAGCAGGTACAGAGTGCGCTGCAACGCACCGGGCAACTCGCCGATGCCAGTCACGCTGAGTTCCGTCAACTACACTCTGCAGCGCTCGAGAAATGTCAGGAAACCTTGCAGGCGAAGACCTTACAACACGAGATCCGGACTCCGTTGCAAGGTGCGCTGCTGTGCTCAGAATTATTGCTTGAGGACGTCAACAGCGGTGTTCCAGTGTCTCTGGACGACGTCCAGTCTATTCGGACGTCACTCGAAACGGCCATCAAGGTCCTCAACGATTTCGCCAGCCGGTAACACCTGACGGCTCACCACCCGTAAATAGTCCTCAAGCTGGTTGCGTTATGCAGCCGGTGGGTTGTTAGAATCACTCGGCCCCGGCAAGCGACGAAAACCAGCCGGCTCATTGACGCCAGCTGCTTGCCTATGAAAACCGCCACGAACTCGTTAACTGAAGGTCCCGTGTTGGGCCATCTGATTCGGCTGTCCATCCCCGCGTCGATGGGCATGATATTCAACACGCTGTATAACCTGAGCGACTTCTGGTTTGCTGGAAAGTTGTCCGACGATGCACTCGCCGGGGTCTCCATCGCTGGCAGTGTCTTTTTCCTGTTACTGGCGATTGGTATCGGCATTCAAACCGGTGCTTCTGCAGTGATAGCGCCTGAAGCGGGTAGTGGCAACGATGAAAAAGTAGCTACGCTGGTCGATCAGGTTTTTGGCCTGTCACTGCTGCTCAGCATCGTCGTCACTGTGGGTGGGTGGGTGGTAGCAGAACCTCTGGTCAGGTTTCTGGGTGCGGAGAGTCATATCGCCCCGCTGTCGATGGAGTATGTTTCCATCACGCTTATAGGAACGTTTACGTTCGTCTTGTCATTCGCTGCAGCCGGCGCATTGATGGCGCTCGGGGATACGAAATCAAACCGCAATGCACTGGCGTTCGGCTTCTTCGTCAATCTGGCGCTCAATCCTTTGCTGACGTTCACACTGGGTCTGGGTGTCTCTGGCCTCGCTCTGGCAACTGTGCTGATCAAGGCAGCATCTGCGGCTTATCTCTATCACGTGCTAGCCAAGGCGACAGGACGCTGGAGTAAACCGAGCTTTGATCTGGAACACTGGCTCACCCTGCTCAGACAAGTACTTCCTGCCAGCTTCAACATGCTGACCATCATTCTGGGTGGCTTTATCACTGTCTCACTGGTGGGCCGGTTTGGTAGTGAGCATGTGGCCGGATACGCGGTAGGGTTACGACTGGAACAAGTGCTGCTACTACCCGCGTTGGGCTTGAATGCGGCAGTCATGGCCATCGCCGGGCAGAATCTGGGAGCCGGTAAGCATCTGCGAGTGCACGAAACATACACCAGGGCTTTGATGGCTGGACTGGCAATGGCAGCGGTTTCCATACCTGTCATGGTATTTCTGTCACCCTTCATGATGGATTTCTTCACCAACGATGAAGCTATTCGTCAAACCGGTGCGGCCTACCTGAAAATAGATGCGATAGCTTTCTACGCCTATGTCGTGCTGTTTCTCAGCACGGCCACGCTTCAGGCACTCAAGCAGCCGCTGTTTCCCATGGTTCTTGGGCTGGCGCGTCAGCTGGTCATCCCTGTCACCATCAATTACTGGTTGATCGTGTATCGCGGCTTTCCCATGATGTCTATTTTCTACACCATCATCAGCGTGGTTGTCATTGCCGCACTGGTTGCACACTGGTACACCTTGCGTCAGCTCAGGAATCTGGTGGCGGACTGAGCTGGTAATTTTTTTGGCCTTGCCAACGCAGAACGTCAGGCCTAAAACGCAAAACGCCTGTCAATGACACGGTGTCCTTGACAGGCGATCTTGCTTCAAAAAGAGTGGCGCTTGGTGTTCCTACGCACTTGCCCCCTGGGCCTAGTCTCTCAAAGCGCTAGCTCAAATGCACGAGTACTGCGGAACTGCAACATCAGATCCTTACTGCTTCTGCCACGCACGGATGTAGTCGATCTCGAGAATAGCCGGGATTGACGATGCGGCAGGCTCACCAATCCACTCACTGCCAATGACCAGCTGAGCGATGATGTTCATCGGCTCGTCGGATACCCTTGGACCTGTGATTCGACGTACTTCTATGCCATCGATGTACCAGATTACCAGCTCCTCTTCCCACAACACACTGTAGTTATGGAAGCCATCGCTCAGAGGCGTTGAATAGACTGTTTCCATCGTGGGTGAAGAATGCTTTTCACCGCTGAAATAGCGTGCACGGTTACTGTCGTAGTAGTGGTAAGTCTGGTATGCCTTGTCTGGACGTGAACCGATGTACTCGATGATATCGATCTCAGGCTTGTTCTTCTCAAAGTCCTGATTGAACAGGAAGAACGTTGATAGCAGCCCTTCTCCACCGGCAAGCTTTGCATTCATTTCAAGATAGCCGTAGGTCATCTCGAAATAATCCGAGGTTGTCAGCACACCGGAAAGATACGGCTTGTTGTTAGCGGCTTCAGCCAGCTCGGGAGGCGTGTTGATGCCCGTAATCTGCAGAGTTTCACCAGTAAATACGAACGGGTCGTACGCTGGTGGGTTGTTGCCGAAAATATTAACGAAATATTGTGTCTCGCGATTGATTGTGGTGTCTGGTCCCCAAGGCAAAGCCGTTTTCCAACGACTGCGATCCAATGTGGTTCCGTCAAATTCCTCGCTGAATACCTTTGCGTATCCGTCCAGGTTTACCGGATCTGAACCGCGCTCCGCTAAAGTGAACAGAGCCGGAGCAGAGTTGGCTGAACGCATGCCTTCATTGTCCACGGCTACAACTGTGTAACTGTAAGTAGAACCGGGAACCGGCTGTACGTCCTCGCAAGTGGTATAGCGTGTGTAGTTACAATCGATGTAGGAGGTGCTGAGCCAGCTGCGGTAATCATGCTCGTAGCCGGTGTCGCCACGAACGGTAGCTAGTAACTGACCGTCGCGATAGATTTCATAGCCTTCCACAGACTGATCGTCAGATGACGGTGCCCAGGTGAATTCCAGCCAACGCTCGCCTGCCAGCAGAAGCGTCAGATCCTGTGGCACTGAAGGAGGGCCTGCACTGCGCGAGGTATCCTTGATAAATGGACCCACCAGTGACTTGGACTCAGCTGCAACTACGCTGTCGTCTTCGCCGTTGGACAAATCACTTCCGGTTGCGGAAGGCGTTGCCAGATCTTCATCTGGATCGGCAGTGGGGCCGCCGGGCTGGGCAATCGGTGGTGCAACCACGACAGGCGGCTGCTCTTGCTCGGGTGGTTTCTCTGCAACAGGCGGCTGGCCAATGGCGGGTGGCTCTGACGTGACCGGCACATCGGGTGTGTCTGTCGGGGTTGCAGGTGGTGTCGTGACAGGCGTTGTAACTGTCGTCGTCGGGTCGTCACCCGATGGAGTCATACTGGGTACAACAGGCTGCACAGGCGTGTCGACCGGTGACAAAGGTGTTGTGAGCGCATCGTCAGGTACGATGGTTTCAGCGGTTGATACGGACGTACTGTCGCAAGCGGCAAGAACCGTGAATGCAATAACGCAAAGACCGGCAGTGCCGGCTCTGGAAGATCTGATCATGTGTGTTCTGGATGGTCTTGTATTCATGGCGCTGATTGTCTGCGGGGGCCTTGACTGTGTCAATGCTCATACAATTGCGAGCCCGCAACCAGAGCAGAAATTTGCAATTTGTTGACAGTTCCCGGAGCTATATCACATTACGCGGTGACTGCTGACACCTGCATGACGGTACGTGAAGTCACGGCGACACCTGTTCTGCTCACTAACCATCAATTAACGATGGCAGTGTCAATGAAATGGCCGGAACAAAGGTAATCAACATCAGCGCTACGAATATGGCGATGTAGAAAGGCCAGATGGTCTTGACGGCTTTCTCGATAGGCACATTGCCCACTGCACAACCCACAAATAGACAGGCGCCCACTGGAGGTGTACACAAACCCAGGCCCAGATTCATTAGCATGATCATGCCGAACTGCAGCGGATCAATACCGATCGATACTGCCAGCGGTAAGAAGATAGGTGTGCAGATCAGTATCAGCGCCGCCATATCCATGATCATGCCCATCATCAGCAGCATGACATTAATCATGAGGATGAGAGCGATGGGGTTTTCCGAGATACCTAGCATGAACTCGGTGAGCACCGTAGGCACCTGAAAGTACGTCAGCATGTAGCCGAAAGCACCCGCACAGGCAATCAGTATCATGACCATGGAGGTAGTACGCACGGAATTTCTGACAGCCAGTTTGAAACTGCTCCAGCTCAGACTCCGATACACGATGACCGTAACGGCGAACGCATACAAGGTGCCAAACGCACCAGATTCGGTAACCGTGAATACACCAGACAAAACACCACCAACGATAATCACGGCTGTAAACAACCCGGGCAGCGCCAGGATAAAGCTGAATGCCAGCGCCTTGAATCCCGGAAATACCTCTGCCGGATAGCCACGCTTTACAGCCACTATGTACGCTACAGCCGCCAGACAAAGGCACATCAATATGCCCGGAACCACACCTGCCAGAAACAGTTTGGAAATGGATACGGCGCCGCCGGTGGCAACGGCAAAGAGAATCATGTTGTGTGATGGCGGAATCATGATGCCGGCAATGGACGATGTGACCGTCACATTAACGGCGTAGTCGTCGTCGTATCCTTTCTCTTTCATGACGGGTATGAGGATGGACCCCAGCGCCGAGATGTCAGCAACCGCCGAGCCTGAAATACCGCCAAACAACATGGAGGACATCACGTTGACAATGCCCAGACCACCACGCACAGCACCCACAGCTGCGGAAGCAAAGCGCACCAGTCTGATGGCTATACCGCCATGAAACATCAGTTCACCGGCAAAGATGAAAAACGGAATGGCCATGAGGGAAAACACATTGATCCCTGAAACGATGCGCTGAAACGCGATCATCAACGGCAGGCCTTCGGTGAAAAATGCACTGACCGCCGCTATCCCCAAAGCGAAGGCTACGGGCACACCCATGAAAACGCAGCCGGCAAATACCAGCAGTAAAATTGTCAATCCCATACTGCAGGTCTACCGGTCAACAACAGATAATCGGGGGGTGGAAATCCGGGACATCGTACTTATTCCCTTTCCATCGGTGCGTCTTCTATCCCCGCCAGCCAATCAGCAACATGGCCGATGGAATACAGCAACACCAGAAAACCGCAGACGGTTATAGGTAGTGCGCGTAACCCTTCAGGCAATCCCAGTAACGGAATCTGCGATCCCCACTTGAAGATCATCAGGTCGTAGCTGTTAACCATCATGACGGCACCAAAAGCCCCCATGACGAGATACGACACAATTTCCATCGCTCGACGAACAGGTCTTGGACTGTTATCCCTGAAGTAGGAAACGCCCAGATGTGTCTTGCGTCTTACACCAACCGAAGCACCTAGAAATCCGATGAGCACAATCAACAGCAGAGACACTTGCTCCACCCAGGTGGGCGTGGCATTCAGCACATAACGCCCGTAAACCAGCCAGCCGAAAATTACCGTGAGCACCACCAAGGCAACGCCACAGATCCACTCGCTGATGAAACACAGCAGGTCAAGCAGTTGATGGTAGTGACGCATCATCAGCGTTCAGCTCGGATAGGGGGAGTGGCATGGATAGCATGCAAGACACGAAACGCGAGTGGATGCTGGAGCATCAAGAGCGCGAAACATAGGCAGTGGATCCTAAAGGTGCCTGACTAGGATCCCGATGGGAACCCGTTGATACGCCAATTGCAACGTATCAACGGGTATACCTTTAATCGAAACTGATGATCAGTCCGTGTTCTGGATCAACTCAACCAGCGGTACCAGATCGGGGTTAGCCGCAAGGTACTTGTCGTATACCGGTTGCATGGCAGCCTGGAATTCACTCTTGTCGGGGATTTCGTTAAACTGCACACCGGCAGCCATAACTTTTTCACGGCTGGAAATTGCTCGTGCTTCCCAAAGCTCACGCTGCAGATCAGCAGACTCACGCGCAGCTGTAGTGACCATTTCCTGGTCTTCAGCAGAGAGCGCATTAAACATGTCAGCATTCATGCACACGCACTCTGGAATAATCAGGTGCTGAGATAACGAGTAAAAACCAGCGACTTCAAAATGACCGGTTGACTCATAACTGGGCCAGTTGTTCTCGGCACCATCCACAACACCGGTTTTCAAAGACTGGAACACTTCGGCAAATGCCATCGGTGAAGGATTTCCACCCATGGCGGAGATCATGCCGGAGTACAGATCATTATTCATGACGCGTACCTTCATACCTTCGATATCAGCAGGCGACGTTACCGGCTTTTTGGAGTTGTAGAACGACCGCGCTCCTGAATCGTACCAGGCTAAGGCCACGAGGCCCTTCTTTGCCATGCCGGCACTGATTTGCTCACCAGCTTCTCCATCCAGCGCACGGTGCATGTGGCCCATGTCCTTGAAGATGAACGGCAGGGAAACCACATTTGCCTCGGGAGCAATAGGACCGATAGGTCCCAGGTTGAAGTTTCCTATGGCAAGACCGCCGATACGCACCTGCTCGATGGCATCTGGCTGACTCCCCAGAACACCCGAGTGGAACAATTTGAGCGTGATTTCGCCGTTGGAGCGCTCGTCGAGCAACTCAGCGAACTTGTCCAGAGCAACGGTGTTGGGATAATCCGGCTTGTGGATATTCCAGCCTTTCCATTCTGCGGCCTGAATAGATGCACTGACAGCCATCGCAAGTACTGAACCGATACAGAGGTTGCGTGCTACGCATTGAACGAAATTAACAGTAGATCTTGCTTGCATGGACTAGCTCCTGTGAAGAATACGCATACTAATCCTAATTCATAGACTTTTTCAAGCAGATACATTTGTGAGGTAGGGGTGGTAGCGTTGTCTGATTGTGGGTTCTCCGCTTGCAATTTCCCTCACTCATCACATACACACGCTGACTCTGTCACATTTAATTGCCCAGATCCATCAAGGTTCGTTCCGCAACCAACTCCGTGTAGTGATTGATTTTGGGATGTTCAGGCATCCATCCCAGCAAAAATCGGTAGAAGTCAGTCCATGCCACGTCGTACAGGGCTCTCCATTCCTGCTCAACAGCCAGACAATCGCTGGCAGGCCAGTCTGCAGCCATCGCGTCGCCCAACGCCCTGAAGTATTGATCCAGTAAAAAGTGTTCGTTGTGCAGGCAATCGGATTCGGATAGACAACTGCCCAGCAAGTAGACAACATCAGACATGCCGCATCCTTGGCCCACGTACTGAAAGTCCACAGCCGCAACCTGCATCAGATCTTCACTGAAACAGAAATTCGCCACTTTTGCATCGCCGTGCAACAGCGTCTGGTATGGCGTTGCTCTCAGTCTTCGATCCAGCTCTTGAGCCGCCTGTTTAACCACACCGTCAGCCATGGCTGCATATTCGGCCTGGCGTGTAGCCAGATGCCAGTAGTTCCCCTGCGGCCATAAGCCTTTCGTCTCTTTACACAGGAACTGCGCGTGGAAATGTGCCAGCCAGTTCAGGCAGACAGATACCTGTACCGGCGCTAACCGTGCACAGCGTCTCGGGTAGCACGGCGTCAGGTCCTCAAGCAAAATCAGCCGCTGGCCTGGTAATGCCTGAACACCTAACGCATGAGCTACTTTGCAGTGCTCTGAACACAAGTGAGCATACTGTTTGTACCAGCAGCACTCCACCACATACGACTGCTCCTTGCGTAAGAAAGAGGCATCGCTGTTCCAGCCTCTTGGGTGTCTTGCGTCACGATCAGGACGAATCATCTTCAAAACAGCTACCGGATGATCCTGAGAATCAGAGGTGATACGCACGATACTGCCCTGCCCACCCCATAACGACTGCAGCGGTTCGCTGATGGTGAACGTTGTTGCCTGCAGAGCATCCAGCAGAAACGCTTTGACGGAGGTGGTAGCAGATTCACTCATCAGGGCTTGCCACTAAGCTTCTCATCTGTATTCATTACTTGTCCTGTTTGGCGGGCCTGGTGGCTGGCCATTAATAACCGGTTAACGATACTGTTGCCAGACGCTACCCCGGTAGTACACTAATGCCGTCTATCAGCCATTCGAGAACCGCGAACCATGAGCATACCCGTGAACAAACCCCACGCTGGCGCAAGTTTCCCCGCTCTGGCGGTGACTTTGACCAGTGGTCAGAAGATCACCGTGGGTGGCGTCTCTGATCGCTGGCATTTGCTGGTTGTCTATCGTGGCAAGCATTGTGGTCGTTGCAAGAAGTATCTGAACATTCTGGAGGATATGCAAACCCAGTGGCACGAAGCGGGATTTGATATCACGACTGTGTCAGCCGATTCGCTGACCAAGGCCAAGGAAGACATTACTGAATTTGGCTGGACCTTCAAGGTAGGCCACAATTTGAGCGAGCCGGATATGCGTCGACTGGGTGTGTACATCAGTGAGCCACTGACTCCGGATGAAGCAGACGGCCGATTTTCTGAACCCGCTGTATTCTGTCTACGTCCCGATGGCACAGTACAGATTGCAGCTTTGTCCAACGGGCCTTCTGCCCGACCCGATCTGGCAGAATTGCTCGATGGCATGATCTTCACCATCAACAATGACAAACCGGCACGCGGTACCGTTCAATAAGACACTGACAGACCATGAGTTCACTCACAACAAGCCCTGTCAAAGCCGCCTACGGCACGTGGCGCTCGCCCATCACCGCTAACATGCTGGTAGCGGGCGCTGCCGGTATAAACGAGGTGGTACCAGATGGAGAGACAGTCTGGTGGGCGGAGTCGCGGCCCGATGAAGGTGGCAGAGTCGCCATCATGCGCTGGGCCTCAGGCACGCTCACTGAGCAGACGCCAGGTGATGCCAACGTGCGCAGCACCGTACACGAATACGGAGGCGGCTCCTGGTGGGCCGAGAAGGGTTGTCTGTGGTATGTGGACTACAAGGATCAGCGGCTACGCTCAAAGCGCTGTGATGAAACAGCGCTCATCCTTTCGGTAAATCCAGACAAACCCAAAGGTTGGCGATTCGCTGATTTTCGCCCTACACCCTGTGGACACTGGCTGATAGCCGTCGCCGAACAGCACACCAGCGACACAGCTGAGCCGCGTAATCTGCTGCTGGCCATAGCAACCGACGGTTCGTTGAAACAGATTGAACTTGTCACGGGAGCCGATTTTTATGGCTCTCCCTGCCTGTCTCCGGATGGTACCCAACTGGCCTGGGTGCAATGGGATCACCCCAACATGCCGTGGGATGACACGACGTTGATGCTGGCCGATCTCTCAGTCACTGACGCTCTCGTAGCAGTATCTAATCCACGCACAGTGGCAGGCGGTACCAACGAGGCCATCGTGCAGCCACGCTGGTCACCCGATGGCACGCTGCACTACCTGTCTGATCGAAACGATCTTTGGCATCTGTATGCCCACGGTACCGCCGAACCCGTCTTGGCTCCAGATGGTGAAATAGGCTATCCGCCCTGGGTGCACGGTTTATCGCGCTACGATTTTAATGAAAACGGCCAGGTGATCGCAGCCGTTTTCAACGGCGGCATTGACTATCTGCACGGGTATCCGGAAAGCACACAATTCCAGTCGATCAGAACCTCTGGCAATCGTCTCAGTTTCGCCAGTGCGTCCTGGTCTGAGGAGAGCTCCGTGCACTTTGACGGTCAAGTGGTGCGTCAGGCAAGGCAACTCGATCTACCCGTTGAGTTCATGCCGGCGCCTGAGGTCATTTCCTATCCCACAGGTGTAGACGGCTCGGAAACTGCTCACGCACTGTTCTATGCACCGGCCAATCCCGGATTCGTGGCACCCGAAGCTGAAAAACCACCATTGATCGTGCTAGCTCATGGCGGGCCTACGGCCGCCGCAAGATCACAGCTCTCACTCGCCCTGCGTTTCTGGACCAGCCGGGGATTTGCAGTAGCTGACGTCAATTATCGCGGTAGTAGCGGATTCGGCCGAGCCTATCGTCAGAAGCTGCATGGTCAGTGGGGTGTTGCCGATGTTGAAGATTGTGTTTGCGTTGCACAGTTTTTAAGTCAGCGTGGTGACGTTGATGCCAACAGGCTGATCATCCGCGGCGGGAGTGCCGGAGGGTTCACCGTACTCTCGGCGTTGGCCTTTCACGATACCTTTACAGCAGGTGCTAGCCTGTACGGTGTTGCCGATCTGGAAGCACTGGCCAACGACACCCACAAGTTTGAGTCGCGGTATCTGGACAACCTGATTGGTGCCTGGCCTGCAGAGGCTGCACTGTATGCCGCTCGTTCTCCCATCAATCATCTAGACGGTTTTTCCGCCCCGATGATTGTCTTACAAGGATCCGAAGACGCTATCGTGCCGCCTAATCAGTCCAGAATGATCGTGGACGCGCTGGATCAGCGCAATGTGCCGGTGGCGTATATCGAGTTTGAAGGTGAACAGCACGGCTTCAGACAGGCCGCCACGATTATCAAAGCGGTTCAGTCTGAACTGACCTTCTACGGACGTGTCTTCGGTTTTAAACCGGACGGGGAAACCACCTCGCTGCAGATACGCAATCACAGAACCTGAGTGGCTGTGTGCAAGGCGCCCGAGGGTTGGTCAGTGCTCTTGCAGGCAACGGCTATCAGTCGCCGCAGCGCTTCCGGTTCACACGGTTTGTGCAGCATCGGATAACCCAGCGCCTTGATGTCCTGCAACCGCTCCGGTGCAATGTCTCCGGTCAGGATGATGGCAGGGATTGTCTGTTGCAAACTGTCGCGCACACGACGAATCACATCACCACCGGTTTCACCATCACGTAAGCGATAGTCGCTGATCAGTATGTCAGGCACCTCACCAATTTCCTCTAACTGCTTGATGGCAGCATCACCCGACGAGGCTGTCATGACAATACAACCCCAGGTCTCCAGTAATCCCTCCACTGCCAGACAGGCTTCCTCTTCGTCATCGATCACCAGCACAAAGAGGGATTCCTGCAGTGGTGCTACTGCAGAATTCTGACTGGGTATGAATCTGCACTGGGCCGGATCACCTAATGGCAAACTGATGCTGAATACAGAGCCTTTGGCAGGTGATGACTGCACATCTACCTTCAGATCCAGCAACGCGGACAGGCGTTTGACAATGGACAAACCCAGACCAATACCCTGGCTGCGATTACGTTCAACGTTACCGAGTTGAACAAACTCGTCGAATATCTTTTCCTGATCGGCACGTGGTATACCTATACCCGTGTCGGAGACCGACAACACTACATACCCCGCTTCCTGACGCGTGGATAGGGTGACCTCCCCTGTGTCTGTATAGCGGACGGCATTATTGGCAATATTGCGGAGCAAGCGCTCGAGTAGAAGCGCATCGGTAAACACAACATGATCTTGCAGCTCAACGCTGAAGCGTAACTGTTTTTCTTCAGCCAGCGCCTTGAACTCGCCCTCAATCTGCGACAACAGAATGTCCAGATGGATATGCTCTTTTTCTACGGTAAACGTGCCTGCATCCAGCTTGGAAATATCCAGTAAAGCATTGAACAGATCTTCCAGTGACTTGACAGAGGAATCTATCTGGGACACCAGCGTCTTGTGTTTGGTATCCCGAGTCTGCAACTCCAGAGTTGCAGTAAACAGCCTCAGTGAGTGCAACGGTTGCCGCAGGTCGTGGCTTGCAGCGGCCAGAAATCTTGATTTAGCATGGTTAGCCTGCTCCTCATTTCGGAGTGCTACTTCAGCACGCCGTTTTTCGCGTCTCACATCTTCCAGCAGGTCGAGATTGTCAAACCGCACGTTGATCGAATGCATGATGGATGAGCGAATACTTCTGGACGTTCCCAGACACACGACCAGATAGAGCAGAATCAGACCTGCTATCCAGTGATACCCAGCTTGCTCGAATCCAGACAGTCGATAGGCGACCGGTAACATGATGGGGAAGATAAACAGCACGTACATGGGTAACAGATGTGAGACCGACGCCGTCGCACTGGCTACCATGCCCGTCAATACCATAACGACCAGCACACTGGTTAACGGGTTACTCTCTGATACCGCCAGATAGGCAAGCAGCCCGAACAGACAGGCCATGAAAAAAGCCATGACGGTTGCCACGACAATACGCAAATTCACGTTGTTGTGAGTGGTTGGGCAGCGCGTCCAGTGTCTCAGCAATAGGGTTCTTGCGGCTGTAAGCAGTATTATCACCATGAGCCACGGCAGACGCAGCCTGAGCGGCAAAGCCTCTTGCAACGCTAAGAAAAGCGCCAAGGCTGCGGACAGGGTACCCAGAATAATCCAGACCAGGTTACCGCAGAGCAAGATGAACTGAGCGACCCGGGTATCCTTGGCTCTCTGATCCATGACGTTAGCTGAGCTAACCGGCATCGGCGCGGATCATTCTCAACACAACCCCGTCAAATTCTATAATATCCTGGCTGACTATCTTTCGGCGACGTCTGAACTCCGGCTCGCCATTGACTCGGACAAGCCCTTCGTCAATCAGCACTTTGGCCTCGCCTCCGCTAGAGGCAAGCGACTCGAACTTGAGAATTTTGTAGAGCTCGACAGGCTCTGTATCCAAAACGACATCCTGGACGCCGTTTTGCTCACTGTCATCGGGCATGGATCAGAGTATTCAGCGTCTTCAGAATCTCAAGAGTACACCCTTGAGCTGACCGTCGGATACCGCTGGGTGAAAACTCGACCAACACGCGTAACCCAGCGACCAGCCTTCCACACAGTAATCTCAGTAAATTACAGGCGCTAGCTGGCTTTTGCGAACAGCTGTTCGTTGGCATTGATGGTGGCAACCAATTCCAGCAATACAGCGTTGGCCTGATCATTGTCTATCTGACAAGTACCCGCCGCCGCGTGCCCGCCACCGCCATGCTTGAGCATTAGTTCGCCCACGTGCGTTTTGCAGCCTCGATCAAAAATGGATTTACCCGTGGCGAACACGGTATTTTGCTGGCGAAAGCCCCAGAGTTGGTGGATGGAGATATTGCACTGCGGAAATAGCGCATAAATACTGAAACGACTACCCGGATAGATCACCTCTTCCTCGCGTAAATCGAGCACCACCAGGTTTTCATAGACGGTGCTGCATCGCAGAACCTGTTCCTTAAAAGCCTCAGCGTGTTGTTTGTAGAGATCCACGCGCTCGCTGACGTCAGGCAACTGCAGTATCTCCTCAATCGTCGAGTCCTTGCAGTAATCAATTAGCGACATCATCAACGCATAGTTGGAGATGCGAAACTCCCGAAAGCGTCCTAGCCCGGTTCTGCTGTCCATCAACATATTCAACAGCTCCCAACCCGTTGGCTCCAGCACTTCCTGCCTAGAGAACTGAGCCGAGTCTGCCTTGTCGACAGCCTCCATCATCTCATCCCATTGTCTGGGGAAAGTATCGTGTCCACCGAAGTGTTTCCAGACCACACGAGCCGCTGAGGGCGCATCCGCATCGATAATGTAGTTGGCAACGCTGACGTCATTGCGTTGCACCTCCGACTCATGGTGATCAAATACCAGATATGCACCCTCAACGAACGGCAGGTTGGTTGTGATATCACGCGTACCGATATCGATCTTGCCATCCTGCATATCCTTAGGATGTACGAAGCTGATGTCATCAATCATGTCCAGGTGCTTAAGCAATACCGCACACACCAGCCCATCAAAATCACTACGAGTAACGAGTCGATATTTGTCGGTCATCAGGTTCATCTACAGTCGCAAGTTCAGTAGGTAAAGTCGGCTGATGCACAGAGCCTTTGAGCGTTGAACCGTTAACTGGCCTGAACAGTTTGCCGCATTCCGAACATACGTCACACATTAATAACCCCTAGCAGTCAGTGACAGACACGCTCGAGCGACTGTTACTGTCAAACACCAGCTCCACCGCGTGCAGGGCACCGGATAAATCACGCAGCGATAATGCAGTTATTCCGCCTGCCATCTCACTATCAGCGACTCTGATCTGTCCTAGCTCAGACGCTGTCAGCTGATCATCCACATCAATAGAGAACACGAACGAGTCGCCCGCAGCAAATCGGGTAAAGCTCATGTCCAGTGCGTTTCCACCGTCGTCGGGGAGTTGCGCTGAATTGAGTTCGGCTGTGCCCGATTCCACTTCGAATAGCTGAAAAACCTCCACGCCCTTACCGCCCGCTTCGGTATCGAAAACCAGTCTGCCTGCCGTGGACTCCAGGCGCAGTGAGATTGCCTCAATATGCCAGCCCGCTTCGGAGAGATTGACGAACCTGAAACGATCACGTGGCGCTCCCTCACGAAATTCAACGTTCACAGCTACTCCGCACAAGCCCGTAGTACGGCTATCAGATTTCTGCTTTTCGCTCGCTGTAGCAACACTGTCGCTGGCACCAGAGGAATCCGCATCAGTTAACTCTGTGGCCAGTAACGGGTTGTGGGCGAGCAACACCATCGAGACTGCCAGCACGGCGATGTTAGCAGTCAGGTGCGTCATGATTTACCTTCCAGTGCAGCTTTAAGGGACAGCGCCAGTGCGGAGGGTTGTTCTGACTGATTGTGACGTGAGGGTGTCCGCGCAGGCTTGTGCTTGTCTCTGGAGCCTGATGAAATACGTCCATCGCGCCCTGTCCCCCCATGCGCGTTTCCGAACGGGCCGTTACGGCCATCTCCTCTGCCTGCTGGACGCGCACCAGGGCCCGCGCCAGGTCGTGCACCTCGTTCGCTCTGTTCGTTAGCATCATCTCTCATGCGCATCGACAATCCGATTCGTTGCCTCTCTGTATCCACAGCCATGACCTTGACCTTGACGATATCCCCGGCCTTGACCACATCACGAGGATCCTTGACATAGGTGTCACTGAGCGCAGAGATATGTACCAATCCATCCTGATGCACGCCCACATCGACAAACGCACCAAAGGCGGTAACGTTCGTAACCTTACCCTCAAGCATCTGGTTGGGTGACAGATCTGATACTGTCTCAACGCCGTCAGCGAATTGCACTGCTCGGAATTCCGGGCGAGGATCGCGGCCCGGTTTTTCCAGCTCGCTGATAATGTCCTGCACCGTAGGCACCCCAAACTGCTCGTCGACGAACTGAGCGGCACTGAGTGAGCGCAACACAGCTGTATTACCGATAATTTTCGCCAACGACTCGCCCGTGTGCGCCACGATACGCTGAACAACAGGATAGGCTTCCGGGTGTACGCCCGAGGCATCGAGTGGGTCTGATCCATGAGGTATGCGCAAAAAACCGGCAGCCTGTTCAAAAGCCTTGGGCCCGAGGCGAGGTACTTTTTTCAGTTCACGCCGGTTATCGAACGCGCCGTGCTCATCACGATAGCTCACTATGTTGCTGGCCAGTACCGGTGTTAATCCGGCTACGCGGCTTAACAACGCCGCCGAGGCGGTATCCAGATCAACACCGACGGCGTTGACACAATCCTCTACAGTGGCATCCAGACTCTTCGCCAATGCCGCCTGAGAGACATCGTGCTGGTACTGCCCCACACCGATTGCCTTGGGGTCAATCTTGACAAGCTCCGCGAGTGGGTCCTGCAAGCGCCTGGCAATGGACACCGCGCCCCGAATAGTGACATCAAGATCAGGAAACTCGTCCTCTGCAACCTTGGATGCCGAGTACACCGACGCACCTGCCTCAGAAACCACCACCTTGGTCATCAAGACAGGTTTGTCGCCACCAGCCTTATGCAGCTCTGCAATCAGCTCATCAGCCAGCTTCTCCGTTTCACGACTGGCAGTACCATTGCCCACTGCAATCAACTGAACCGCATGCTGTCGACACAGTTTTTGTAGCGTTGCCATCGATTGCGGCCATCGTTGCTGTGGTTTGTGCGGATAGATCGCCGTGTGATCCACCACCTTGCCGTTTGCATCCACAACAGTCACCTTGACGCCACTTCTATAGCCCGGATCCAGCCCCAGTGTGGGGCGCGGACCGGCGGGAGCCGCCAATAGAAGATCCTTTAAATTAGCCGCAAACACGCCGATAGCTTCGGCATCGGCACGCGCGCGTAACGTGGCCATCAAGTCGTTTTCCAGATGCAGAGCCAGCTTTATTTTCCAGGTCCAGCTGACTACCTGCGCGCGCCAGTCATCGGCTGGACGCTGTCGATGTTCGAAGTTCAGATGACGTGCAACGGTTGCCACACAACCAGCATCGTTGTAGTCATCGCCACTCTTCAACAACAGGTTCAAGCTCAGGATGCCCTCGCTACGACCGCGGAACATGGCCAGTGCCCGATGCCCGGGTACATTGGCATACGGTTCCTGATGATCAAAGTAATCACGAAACTTGGCGCCCTCGCTCTCCTTGCCCTTGGCAACCGACGCACAGTAGTAACCCTGCTCCTGAAGCTGCGTCCTCAGTCTGGCAATCAGCGCCGCATCTTCAGCAAATCGTTCCATCAGAATATAACGAGCGCCTTCCAGTGCCGCCTTTTCATCAGCCACGGCTATAGCCCCGTTCTCTGTTGGCGTATCAGGCTTTGTGACAAACCTGGCAGCCTCTACCAGCGGGTCATGATCAGGCTCCAGCCATAGCTTGTCAGCCAGCTCACCAAGCCCTGACTCCAGTGCTATCTGCCCTTTGGTGCGACGCTTTTTCTTGAATGGCAGATAGAGATCTTCCAGCTCAGCTTTAGTGGCAACGCTCTCAAGGCGCGCCCGCAGACTGTCATCCAGCTTACCTTGCTCTTCGATAGCACTGACAATGGACTGCCGACGCTCGGCCAGTTCTCGCAAGTAACTCAGTCGCTCGTCCAACAGCCGCAATTGTGAGTCGGTAAGTTCGCCCGTTACCTCCTTGCGGTATCGGGCAATAAAAGGCACGGTTGCGCCGCCATCGAGTAGTTCAATTGCAGCAATCACCTGCCGGTTCTCGGCACCAATGGTGCTGGCTATACTGGCAACCAGTTTAGGATCCTGGAGTACGCGATTCGTGCTCATGTGTTCTGTTGTCTAGCCTGGATGAGTTCAGCCATGATGGATATGGCAATTTCTGCGGACGTTCTGCTGCCGATGGGTAAACCCACTGGCCCCCTCAGTCGATCAATCGCACTGACAGGGACATCTAGCCCGGCCAGCCGGATACAGCGTTTTTCGTAGTTGCGAACCGAACCCAGCGCACCCACAAAGAAAGCCTCACTGGGCAACGCTTCGAGTAAGGCCAGGTCATCGACGTTTGGATCGTGACTCAATGCCAGCACAGCACTGCGCGCATCGGTGGCATGACGCAGCACAGCATCATCGGGGCTAGCCGCCAGCAGCGGGATGTTGGCAAGGTCCCACCCGGCGCGAAATTGCTCACGAGGTTCAACCACCAGCACTTCGAAATCCACGGCGCGGCCAAATTGCGCGGTATAACGTGATAACTGCCCGGCACCCACTATCAACAAACGCCATACGGGGCCGAAAACCTGCTGTAAGTTACCCGATTGCCAGCTAAATTGTTCTTCTCTGCCGGCATGAGACACGGTGGCATCATCTTCACCCACCCGCACGATACGTTTGACCCGCTCGCGTCTATCGAGACCTCCGAGAATCTGCCGCAGCGGCTCAGCATCGCTAAGGGTCTCGAAAACCAGTTCCAGTTGCCCGCCACATGCCAGGCCGAAACGTTTCGCTTGCTCATCGTCGATAGTATGGCTGTGAGTCCGCGCAAGCTTCACGCCCCGGAAGCTCTCAGACAGTTGTTTTTCTACGCAGCCACCGGATACGGACCCCACAATAACCCCATCGCTACGCACCGCCGCAATGGAGCCCACCGGACGCGGAGATGATCCCCAGGTGCGCACCACGGTCACCAGCTCTACGCCGTGTCCTGAATCAAGCCACTGCACGGCTGTACTGATAACGTCAACCGCGCTGCTCTGCATGCTCATTCAGTACGGTTACGCGTTACCCGAAACCGGGTGAAAGCTGAGAACATGATTCAATCTTGTCGGAGATATGTGGCCGGGCGCATAGTCTACATCAAGCGTCCTCGGAAACTGGCGACAAGCGTTGGCTCAGGCAGCCGAGTGCACAGCACTGGTACCACCCAGCAAGGCGTTCAGCGCCGGTCCGATACTATCCAGTGCCAGGCTCTGGTCTGCAGCGCCCAACTCAAACGCGCGTCCGGGCATGCCCCAGACCACGCTACTGAACTTGTCTTGCACGATAGTAGGCACACCCAGATCATGTAGCGCCTTCAAACCCCGCGCGCCATCTTCACCCATTCCCGTCATCAACACACCCAACGAACGCTCTGGCGCAGCTCTGGAAATACTCTCGAACATGATATCCACAGAAGGCCGATGACCGTTCACCAAGTCACCTGTACTCAGTGCACAGAACAGGTTGCCTGCGCGCTTGACCACACTCAGATGCCGGTCTCCCGGGGCGACATATCCATGACCTGGCTCAATCAGCTGACCTTCAGTTGCCAGGCAAATAACGTATCGGGATGACGCATTCAGTCGCGCGGCAAAGGGGCCCATGAAACGCGCAGGCATGTGCTGACTTATCACGATAGAACAATCTGGTGAATAGAATTCTTTCAATACCTTGCGTAGCGCCTCGGGCCCGCCCGTCGATGCCCCCAGAGCGACGAGACAGACTGACGCCTTGACTCTCCCGACCGCTGTACCTTTGGCGCCGCCTGTTCCAGGCGCTCGAACCTCAGATACCTGACAGGTGTGGGAGGACTTGGCACTAAGTCTGGAGATAACGGGCGCAAGGTCAGGCAACGGCCGCGGCGTTCTGTCTCGCGGGATCAATGGGCCCGCCGACGCTTGCGCTACCTTGCGCACACGGCGTACGATTTCGCTCGTGTATGCCGAGATGTCGCCGGGATCAGACACGAGGCGTTTTACCAGAAAATCGACAGCTCCGGCTTCCAGCGCATCAAGCGCTGCCGACGTGCCTGTGTCGGTTATGGCCGATAACATGAGCACCGGCAAGGGTCGGCTGCGCATGACTTTTCTGAGAAGCGTCAATCCATCGGTACCCGGCATCATGACATCCAGCGTCATGACATCTGGTTGCGTACGGCGCAGCAGTTCGCTGGCCGCGTCAGCATTCAGCGCCTTACCGACAACCTCAAGGCTGGGGTCGGCTGAAAATGCCTGGCACAAGAAGGCGCACATGGCTTCTGAATCGTCAACAATCAGAACCTTATAAGGTGGCCCCTTACTCACGGAGTTCCAGCCGTCAGCAACGTCGAGTGCATCATGTTAACAAACCACCACCATTGAATTGAGTAGACACGCCAATGACTGCGTAGAGCGCACCTGTGCCATCAATGGCATCAATCTCTACCTGCTGAAACTGCTAGCGGCCAAGCGAGGCTTTTTATGTAGCAACGACAGCAACACAACTAACACCGTGGTGTTAGCCCTTAACCGCTCCTGCTGTCATCCCGGTGATGATCTGACGTGACGCTACAAACGTGAATATGATGGGCGGTATGGCCAGCAACATACCGGTGGCCATGATGACGCCCCAGTTGATATCGTGCTCGGTAAGCGAGTTGACAATGGTGACGGGGACTGTCCGGGTATTGCGATCCAGTAGAGCGTTAGCCAACAGAAATTCATTCCAGGCTATGCGATAGGTAAAAATGGCTGCCGCCGCCAATCCCGGTTTTATGACGGGTAGAACCACTAGAAAAAAGATCTGGAATGCGTTGGCACCATCCATCCGTGCCGCCTCCTCCAGCTGTATGGGCACCTGCTTGATGAAGCTTTGTAGAATCCAGATGACAAACGGCAAGTTCATCGCGGTATACAGCAGGATAACGCCGGTATAAGTGCCAGCCAGACACTCATCGCCGATGCAGAAATTGAAGTTCCAGATACCGAATACAGGCACCAGCAACACAGCGGGCGGGACCATGCGCATCATCAGCGTGGTCATCGACACCGTGCCTCGGCCAATAAACTGGAAACGCACGATGGCATACGCCGCCATGCAGCCCAGTATCAATGTCAATGCCGTGGAGATCGTAGCGATTTGTAATGAGTTTATCAGCGCTCGACCAAAACTCGGATCGCAATACTTGACATGTTCCGGGGTATACCAGAGCAGATCACACAACACTGTTTCGTAATTTTGCACCGTGGGCATGAAGAACAGACTGGATGCATCGCTGGAGATATCCACACCCAGACGCAGCGAGGTAGTCAGCATCAGCACGATCGGTGCAAGGGCCATGGTAACCAGCAGAAGCAGACCCATGTACAGCCATATCGGTGCACCGTTTCTGGAGGTTGAAGCAGCCATCAGTGAAAATCCTCGCTCGTATCGACAGCCGCTTCGCGCAGGCGCTGCTCACGACGCTCCATTGACTTGTTGACAATAAACATGGCCACGGTAATGAACAGCAGTAGTATCAGCAGGAAGTTGGACATGGCGGCCGCCACACCCAGTTCGCGAAACTCAGAGGCGGTGCGTGAAATGCGCAGCGACAATATTTCCGTGGACAGGCCGGGCCCGCCGTTGGTCATCACCAGTATGACCTCTAGCACTTTGAAGGCATCTATCAATCGCAGCAGTCCGGCAATGATCAGTACTGGCATCATCAATGGCAATTTGATGAACACGATCTGTTGCCAACCCGATGCACCATCAATACGCGACGCCTCCATGACCGACTGAGGCAATGTCTGCAAAGCCGCCAGAGCGAGAATGAATATGAACGGTGTCCACTGCCAGACATCAGCAATGATCACCGAGGTTAACGCCCAGTCAGGTGAGGATAACCACGGGATGGAATCAAACCCGAGTGAGTTAAGCGTCTTATTGAAGATACCCACGCTGGGGTGATACATGTAACGCCACATCAGACCCACGACAATGGGTGCGATCATCATGGGCAGTATGAATACGGTGCGCAGCACAGTCATGCCACGTAATTTCCTGTCCAGCAATAGTGCAAGCCCGACGCCGAGCACCAGTTCGAGCGATACAACAATAGAGGCGAAGATCAGGGTGACTGAAAACGACTCTCTGAAGTTAGGATCATTCAGCAGGTTGACGTAGTTTTTCAGCCCCACCCAATCGGCTTCACCGATTCTCTGGGATGGATTCCAGTCAAGAAAACTTGCGTATATCATGTACCCGATGGGGTACAACAGCGCCATTCCCATCACCGCCAGAGCTGGCGCCAGAAACGCGTAGGGTGTCAGCCTGTTTGCATTGAAACTCATGAACCTGTCAGCTCAGCCGGAGTGTTGATGTCATCGGGTGGGTGTGTGCCGCGGCAAATGGCCGTGGCACGCAACCCAGACACAGAACTACTGCTGCCAGGTGTAATACCCGGCATCGTCCATGATCGCTTCAGTGCGCTCTGCAACAATGTCTAGAGCTTCCTGTACCGACATGTCGCCAGTCATTGCCTTGTTCAGAGTCGTGCCCAGCTCAGAGTTGATTTTGCCCCATGGCGGGATGATCGGACGCCAGTCCGGATCTGCATCTTTCAATGCTTCACCAAAGGTTGCCATATGCGGGAATTTGGCATTGACGTCAGCATCAGCATGCGTTGAAAAACGCGATGGGTTACCACCTTCCAGAGCGATGAGTTTGTCACCGTGCTTTGAGGTCAACCATTGCATCAGCAGAAATGCAGCCTCCTTGTTTTGAGCATTCTTGGGAATGGCAATACCGAAACCACCGGTCTGCGAACCCTTGCGAGTGCCCATCGGGTGTGGAGCAAATCCCACGTTACCCACAATCTGGGATTTCTCAGGATCGTTAACTTCACCGGCAACAATTGTGGAGTCCAGGAACATGGCCGTATCGCCCTGCAGAAACGCGTTCTTGGCTTCTGCAAAACCGAATGACGTTGCGCCTTCGGGTCCGCAATCAAGAATGGTTTTGAGAGCTTCACCTGCTGCGACACCTTCAGCGTTGTTGACGATAGGTTTGAACTGATCATCAAGCACACGCCCTCCCAGCGGCGCAAGATGTAGCAGGAACGCGTGGCTGGTCTGATGACCGGATTGGCCACGTGAGGCAACACCGCCCATGCCAGGCTCCAGCTCAGGAATCTTGCACGCAAGATCGAGCATCTGCTCGTAGGTTTCAGGCACTTCAAGGCCGTGCTTTTCAAAGATATCAGTGCGATACGCCAGTATGGACGTTTCCGAACCGAAGGGGATGCCGAACAAACCACCCGTTGGTCCTGGCAGGTAGCCTTTCTTGCCACCTGCGAAACCGATGTTCTGGACATAACCATCAATCAGGTCTTCAGGGTCATAGGAGGGATCGGACAGCTTGGGATCCATGAAAAAGCGTGCAAGCGGCTCGATCTGATCCGCGAAAACATAATCAGCCTTTGAAAAGACAACGTAGCCTATCAAGTCGTAATCGCCCTTGTTCTTGGTAAGCTCGAGGGTCTGTTTTTCACGCATGGCCAGATACTGCAGCTGGTCCACTTCTACCTTGATACCGGTTTCCTCGGTAAATTGCGGCAGCACACGCATGACAGCGTCGTAGTGTGGGTGCGCGGGGAAATTCGCTACGACCGTCTGACCGGCAAATTCAGCATAGGGATTTGCTGTTGCCTGTCCGGACATGAGCGCGAGGCCGACAGCCGCTGCGCCCAGTAATCTGGCTCCTGCATACATAATATTGATTCCTCTCAGTGGTTTAATAATATTGGCTGGCGATACGCATCGGGTTGTCCGGAGGGATACTTTGGATAACCTGCGATGTGTGGCACCTAAAGCCTGGCTCCGCTCTTGTTATCAAAGAGCATGATGTCGTCTGGTAATACGCCAAACCCCAGCGTAGTGCCAGCTTTCACCGGTGATGCACTGTCGCGCTCAACCAGAATATCCTGATCGCCACAGCGTGTCATGAGTACAGAGTGTGCGCCAAGGTATTCAGACACCACTACTCTTAGCTCGATAGGACTACCTACCGACGAATCACTATTGAACGAAGATGGCCTTATACCCAGCGAGACATCGCTCCTGTTGCCTGCGTCCAGACTGCTCGCCACACTGGCTGGCAGAGCCAGTCTGAACTGCTCACCGAGCGCCAGCAACTGATCCCCTTCACGACAGATGCTGGCTTGCAGAAAATTCATGGTTGGCGAACCGATGAAACCGGCGACGAAACGATTGGCTGGTGACTTGAACAGCTCTTCGGGCGTCCCTTGCTGCTGAATCTTGCCGTCGGCCATCACCACAATACGATCACCCAGTGTCATCGCTTCCACTTGATCGTGCGTGACATACACCATGTTCTTGTCCAGCCCATCGCGCATCTGGGCTAGCTCGGTGCGCATCTTGGCGCGTAGCTTGGCATCCAGATTCGATAGCGGTTCATCAAACAGGAACGTAGATGAATCTCGGACCAGCGCCCGCCCCATTGCCACACGTTGTCGCTGACCGCCGGACAGTTCTCCCGGTTTACGATTCAGCAGCTGGCCAATATTGAGCATTTCTGCAACGGCATTGACCTTTTTGTTGATTTCGGCTTTTGGCACACGTTGAAGTCGCAGCGCAAAAGACATATTTTTAGCAATATTCATGTGCGGGTAAAGTGCATAGTCCTGAAATACCATGGCAAGATCGCGGTCCTTCGATTGCAAACCGCTGATAGGTTTGTCGTCGAAGTAGATTTCGCCGCCGCTCAGCTCTTCAAGACCCGCCAACATTCGAAGCGTGGTGGACTTGCCACAACCTGACGGACCGACAAGCACGGTGAACTCGCCGTCGTCAAACTCGATGTCCAGTTCTGGTAGCACGAGCACAGGGCCGTAGCTCTTCCTGACTTGCTCAAATCGAATGCGCGGCAAGGGTGCTGTCTCCGTTTAAGTTCTAGCGTGTTAACGCTAACATTTTGCAATCATATATCGAAAACGCACCAACCTTCAACTGTTGTTCACAACCATTGTGCATTTAGCGTCAGCGTGCGGCGACTCAGGATTCGGTCAATGACTCTCTGTAGCCTGTGGGCGAGATTTCATAGCGTTGTCGGAAACGCCGACTCAGGTGAGCACCACTGGCAAAGCCGGTTGCCAGCGCAACATCCTGAACATCAAGCGCGGTCATGCGCAGCATCAATTGCGCCTTGCGCAACCGCATCTGCGTATAGAACTGCACGGTACTGGCACCGAGTCTGATCTGAAAGATTCTGTTTAGCTGACGAACGCTAATCCCGACCAATGTTGCCAACTGAGTCAATTCAAGTGGATCGGCTATGTGATTTTCCATAGCCTCCAGAGCCTTGAGCGCCACGGGGTCCATGACATCGTAGCGTTCAGCCAGACCGGATCGTTGTGGCGCTTCACCCTGACGAATGTCGGTATGCATAAACCAGTCGCTGATCCTGCGCGCAAACTCAGGGCCGTGATGCTCGGAAATTAGCGTGTGCATCATATCCAGCGGTGCGGTGCCACCCGCACAGGTCAACCGATCGCGATCGCGCACATACAGTGAACGCTCAACCAGCAATCGTTGAGACACCTCAGCCAATGCGGCTGCGTGATCCCAATGCACGGTCATTCGGCGCTCCTCCATGACGCCAGCGCGAGCCAACAGTAACGGACCACCGGAGACGCCACCCAGTATCACGCCACGACTTGCCAGTAACTGCAGCCAGTCATTGAGCCGTGAGACCGGTTGATCGGCAAGGTTACCGCCCGCCACAACCAGTACCAGATCAAAATTGACCTGCTCACCGGGAAAGGCATCAGCGCCAATCATGGCGCCCGACGAACTGGTGGAACGCGCACCTGCCACCGGCATGTGACGGACCTCATACAGCGGGCTCTGCGCCAGCAGGTTGGCCGCTCGCAAGGGCTCCATTGCCGAGGCATAAGACATCAGCGGGAAACCGTCAACGAGCACAAATCCCACTTGAAACGGCTGATTATTCGATCTGATGTCCATAACAGACAATACCATGACCATTACAGACATACACAAGTGTAGTGAAATGGGTCATCCTGTGTTGGTAGGTTCTCATTCCGGTAAACAACACTTCGATCGCGAGTGATCCCCGATGCGCTACTCAGGCTTCCAAGTATTAAAACAGGGTTTGACCGGCAACAAGGGATGGACGAAAGCCTGGCGTGAGCCCGAACCCCGCCAGCACTATGACGTCATTATTGTTGGTGGTGGCGGGCACGGTCTGGCTACCGCACACTACTTGGCAAAGGAGCATGGCATCACCAATGTAGCGGTGCTTGAGAAAGGCTGGATCGGCTCGGGCAATATCGGTCGCAACACCACTATCATCCGCTCCAATTATCTGCTGCCGGGCAACGAGCGGTTTTACGAGCTCTCCATGAAACTGTGGGAAGGTCTGGAACAGGACATTAACTACAACGCCATGGTGTCGCAACGGGGCATCGTTAATCTGTATCACAGCGATTCACAGCGCGATGCCTATGTCCGCCGTGGCAATGCCATGCGACTGGCCGGTGCAGACTCGGTACTACTCGATGAAGCTGGCATACGCCAACTCTGCCCTTTTCTGGACTACGACAATGCCCGTTTTCCGATTAAAGGTGGTCTGTTACAACCTCGGGCTGGCACGGTAAGGCACGATGCAGTCGCCTGGGGCTATGCCCGCAGCGCAGACGGTCGTGGCGTGGATATCATCCAGAACTGCGAAGTCACAGGCTTTACACTGGAAGGCGGTCAGTGCAAAGGTGTCCACACCACACGCGGTCGAATGTCGGCCAACAAGGTCGCTGTGTGTGTGGCTGGATCGTCGGGGCGCGTCATGTCCATGGCAGGGCTACGCCTACCGATCGAAAGCCATGTCTTGCAGGCCTTTGTGTCGGAGGGTTTGAAGCCTGTCATACCCGGTGTCATCACCTTTGGTGCCGGACACTTCTATATCAGTCAGTCAGACAAGGGCGGTCTGGTGTTCGGAGGCGATATAGACGGTTATAACTCCTATGCACAGCGCGGCAACCTGCCCACAGTAGAAGATGTCTGTGAAGGCGGCATGGCTATCATGCCTATGATCGGACGAGCACGGTTGTTGCGAATGTGGGGCGGCATCATGGACATGTCCATGGACGGCTCACCCTTTATAGACAAGACTTCGGTGCCGGGCTTGTATTTCAATGGAGGCTGGTGCTACGGCGGCTTCAAGGCCACACCGGCCAGCGGCTGGTGCTATGCCCATTTACTGGCTACCGGGCAACCACACGACACAGCCTCAGCGTTCCAACTGGAGCGTTTTCGATCGGGTGCCGTTATTGATGAACGGGGCGCTGGTGCACAACCTAACCTTCACTGACTCACAGCAGGCTGGCATCAGACACAATGACACACGGGGAACGCCATGCTCATTGAGCACCCGCTACTAGGGTTGCGAGACATAGCCGAGTTTGTCTATCTTGGCGATGCGGCTCTGCTGGAAAGGCCCGACCCTGCCTCACAAACTGCGCAAGATGATTTCTATGAATATCTGCACTTGCGCGACAATATCGCCGGAGAGCACCGTGAATTGTGGTACCACGAGCAGGGAGATCGGTCATGGCTTGTGGTGACTCGCAACACACTGACTCACCTCATAACGAGGGTTGAGCTTGCGCGCGATGTTGCACTGGCAAACATGGCCACTAAAAAACAGGCAGCGCGATGAGCGACGTTTCAACATCCCCTGGCAGTGGTGACGAGCGTTTGTCGGCGCCGCTACTGACGAGTGCGGGTAGCAAGCTTCCCGGCTCGCATCGTATAGGTGCAGGATTACTGACCCACACAAAGCCTGTCGCTTTCGTCTTTAATGATGACCGATTCTATGGGGTGGTTGGCGACACACTGGCCTCTGCCCTGCTCGCCAACGGCCAGCAGCTGGTAGGCCGCTCATTCAAGTATCATCGGCCAAGAGGCATCTTTTCAGCAGGCTCGGAGGAGCCCAATGCTCTGATGCAAATCGGTACGGGTGCTTATCGGGAACCCAACACGCGGGCTACGGTAGTGGAGCTGTTTGACGGCCTGCAAGCGAGTAGCCAGAACCATCGGGGGCCGTTGAGTTTTGATGTTATGGCTATTAACGATTATCTGTCGCCATTTCTCAGTGCCGGTTTCTACTACAAGACATTCATGTGGCCCAAGGCTTTTTGGGAAAAACTGTATGAGCCGCTGATCCGCGCCGCAGCCGGGCTTGGAACGCTCTCTAAAGAGGAAGATCCAGACACTTACGACAAGGGTTTTTTGCATTGTGACTTACTCGTTGTCGGTGCCGGACCCGCAGGCCTGAGTGCAGCTCTGTGTGCTGGACGTGCCGGATCACGGGTTATTATCGCCGATGAGGATTTTCTGCCTGGCGGCAGGCTTAACATGGAATCGTTTATCGTCGACGGCACCCCCTCAGCCAACTGGGCTGCCAACGCGGTCGCTGAACTGCACAACATGACGAATGTGCGCTTCATGTCTCGTACGACCGTGTATGGCGGCTTTGATCACGGCATTTTCGGCGCACTGGAACGCTGCACGGATCATCAACCCCATACCGCTACAGGGCCCCGCCAGATACTGTGGCGTATCTACGCCAGACAAACCATACTGGCAGCAGGGTCTACGGAAAGATCCATGGCTTTTGGAAACAATGACAGGCCCGGCATCATGCTCGCTGGTGCAGTGCGTGCGTACGTTAATCGCTATGGTGTATCGCCCGGCAAGCAGACAGCCGTATTCACCAATAACGACTCTGGCTGGCGTACCGCGCTGGATCTTGTCAACGCGGGTGTGTCGGTGTCGGCGGTCATCGACTCACGTGCACAACAGGCGCCCTTCTCGCTGCCCGGTATACCGGTATTCATGAATTGCCATGTCATCGACACCCATGGCCGATTGGGCATTCATTCTCTGACATTGTCGCAAGGCCAACGCATTTACTGTGACTGCCTGGCAGTATCGGGGGGCTGGAGTCCGAACGTACACCTCACTTGTCATCAGCGTGGACGCCCGGTGTGGCGCGACGAGATTGCAGCCTTTGTGCCTGGAAGCGATCTCCCCACTGCCATGCGCGTTGCAGGAGCTGCCAATGGTACGATGAGTCTGTCGCTGGCTCTTGCATCCGGACATGATGCCGCCGTCCAGGCACTGGGTACGTTAGGTATTTCCAATACCACAAGCCAGGCCCCGAAGGCGGACGATGAACCCACAGCGATAACAGCCCTTTGGCAAATACCCGATTGTCATAGCCGCTCGTGGGTAGATCCTCAGAACGATGTTACCAGCAAGGACATCGCGCAATCGCTGCGCGAAGGGTTTCGATCGGTCGAGCATCTCAAGCGCTACACCACACTGGGCATGGCAACCGATCAGGGCAAGACATCCAATGTGCTCGGCCTGGGTGTCATGGCAACACTGAGCGGACAAAGCATTGAACAGACCGGCACCACCATTTTCCGACCACCTTATACACCGGTACCCATGGGTGCATTAGCCGGTCGCGCTCGTGGCAAACATTTCAGACCCACACGGCTGACACCCAGTCATGCCTGGGCTGAGTCGCACGGTGCCTCTTTTGTTGAAACAGGTTTGTGGATGCGCGCCGAGTGGTATACGCAGAACGACGAAACGCACTGGCGGGAGAGTGTGGACCGTGAAGTCCTGCAGACTCGTGCCTCAGTGGGAATCTGCGATGTCACCACGCTAGGCAAGATCGATATTCAGGGCACTGACGCCGGTGTATTTCTGGATAAGGTCTACGCCAACCAGTTCTCCACGCTGGCCGTGGGTAAGGTACGTTACGGACTGATGCTACGAGAAGACGGCTTCGCCATGGACGATGGCACTACGGCACGTCTTGGTGACACTCACTATGTGATGACAACCACCACGGCCAACGCGGTTAGTGTATTCAGGCATCTCGAGTTCTGTCGTCAGTGCCTGTGGCCGGGAATGGATGTTCACCTGATTTCTGCCACTGAACAATGGGCGCAATACGCTATTGCAGGCCCTAATGCCCGACGCCTTCTGCAAACAGTTGTCGATGCACCGTTTGACATCAGTAATGAGGGATTTCCGTTCATGGCCTGCGCCACACTCAACGTCTGTAACGGAGTACGGGCACGCCTGTTCCGCATTTCATTTTCCGGTGAGCTGGCATACGAGCTAGCGGTGCCTACGCGCTATGGCCATGCGCTCATGGAGGCACTGATGGAGGCGGGCAAGCCTTTTAGCGTAACGCCTTATGGCGTAGAAGCTCTCGGTGTCATGCGTATAGAAAAGGGCCATGCTGCCGGCAACGAACTCAATGGCCAGACCACAGCCCTCAACCTGGGACTGGGCAGAATGGTGTCGCAGAAAAAGGACTGTATCGGTGCTGTTTTATCGCGCCGTGAACACATGAATGGTGAAGACGCTGTCGAACTTGTTGGATTCGTACCGGTGGACCCTGCACATCCACTACGGGCTGGCGCTCATTTCATTGCCGAGGGGTCAGAGGTAACAATGGCCAGCGACCAAGGCTGGATGACCTCGGTAGCCTACTCGCCCCATTGCCAAAGCTCCATTGGTCTTGGTTTTATCCAAAGAGGTTCTCAACGGCTGGGTGAGACGCTTATTGCAGCAAACCCCCTAAGTAACGAATTCATTCGAGTAACGATCGTATCCGCACATTTCGTAGATCCGGATGGAGAAAGACTGCGTGGCTGATTTGACCCTGACACCCCACTCCCCGCTGGGAGGGTATACAAACCGTATTGGTGATATTACGATTAGTGAGATTGCTGATCTTGATATTGTGTCGCTGGCCCTTTCTGCAAACGCTAAAGCATCACTGAATAAAGTACTTGAGGAGAAAACCGGTCTTTCATTTCCAGACGCCGGCACCACACAACGCGACGGGGACAATATTGCATTGTTAGGATTAGGAGCAGATCAGTGCTTCATGGTGACGCACGCCCATCATCAGGATCCGGTAACAGCTGCCGCCGCAATAACAGGTGCAACCGCCTACCTGACCGATCAATCTGATAGTTGGGTGGTTGTGAGCATCGAAGGTGCTTCAGCACTACGTGCGCTGGAGCGAATCTGTCCTGTGGATCTGTCCGACGCCGTGTTCACAGAAAACAGCGTTGTAAGGACATCCATGGAACATCTGTCCGTCATCGTAGAACGTCCACAACCCGCACAGTACAGACTCTACTCTCCCCGATCATCAGCGCACAGCTTTCTTCATGCGCTCGTTGTATCTGCAGAGAATGTGACACAGATAAAGTGATACCAGAACCCAAAGGCACTGCCTCAAGGCCAATTCGTCATTAAAACCAGTTCGTCAGTGAAACCAACTCGCCATTACAACCAACTCGTCATTTAAACCGATTTATCATCAAAGCCAATTCGTCATCAAAGCCAATTCGTCATTCCCGCGTAGGCGGGAATCCCTGTAGATTACACGATAGATCACCGCCTACGCGGGGATGACGCTCTTAAGGCAGCGCAATTAGTACCCGCACCATAAATAGAAGAAGAGCAAGAGCAAGAACCCGCAATACCATCCCCACGAATTATTCGTGGAATACACACCACCTACCACGAGGCCCGGATAGATCATGGCTCATTTGACAGATATTGAAATTGCACGTGCTGCAACCAAAAAACCCATTCAGGAAATTGGTGCCAAGCTTCAAATAGGTAGTGAACACCTGCTGCCTTATGGTCACGACAAGGCAAAAGTATCCGCTAAATTTATTGCTGCGCAAGCTACAAAGCCCAATGGGAAACTGATACTGGTTACTGCCATCAACCCCACACCTGCTGGCGAAGGAAAGACAACGACTACCGTCGGGCTGGGAGATGGGCTTAACGCCATAGGCAAAAAGGCAGCTATCTGTATTCGCGAGGCATCGCTCGGCCCTTGTTTCGGTATGAAAGGTGGAGCTGCCGGTGGTGGTTACGCTCAGGTTATTCCTATGGAAGAGATGAACCTGCATTTCACCGGTGATTTTCATGCCATTACCTCAGCCCACAACCTGCTGTCGGCCATGATTGATAACCACATCTACTGGGGCAACGCGCTTGAAATTGATTCCAGACGTGTCGTCTGGCGTCGTGTTGTAGACATGAACGACCGGGCGCTTCGACAGATCACGACCAGCCTGGGTGGCGCCACCAACGGCTTCCCCAGAGAAGCCGGATTTGACATTACCGTGGCCTCTGAAGTGATGGCCATACTGTGCCTGTCTAATGACCTGGACGATCTCGAGAAACGGCTGGGCGATATCATCGTGGCCTACAAGCGCGATCTGAGCCCGATTTATTGCCGTGATCTGAACGCCGATGGCGCCATGACGGTACTGCTCAAAGATGCCATGCAACCGAACCTGGTTCAGACTCTGGAGAACAATCCGGCCTTTGTTCACGGCGGCCCGTTTGCCAACATCGCACACGGCTGTAACTCGGTCGTCGCCACCAAGACAGCGTTGAAGCTAGCAGACTACGTTGTCACTGAGGCGGGTTTCGGGGCTGATCTTGGCGCTGAGAAATTCATGAACATCAAATGTCGCAAGGCAGGACTTGCCCCCGATGCTGTGGTTATTGTGGCAACAGTACGTGCCATGAAAATGAACGGTGGCGTGGCACGTGAAGATCTGGGCGAGGAGAATGTGGATGCCGTTAAACAGGGTTGTGCCAATCTGGGTAGACACATTGAGAATGTCAAGTCGTTTGGTGTCCCAGCGGTCGTGGCAATCAATCATTTTTTTACCGACACCGATGCTGAAGTAGCTGCGGTGAAGCAATATGTGGAGTCTCTGGGCTCCGAGGCCATCCTGTGCAAACACTGGGCAGACGGTTCAGCGGGTGTCAAGGAGCTGGCGACGCGCATCGCCGAGATTGCCGATAGCGGCGTATCCGACTTCAGCCCTCTGTACGCTGATGAGTTGCCACTGTTTGAAAAGATAGAGGTCATCGCCAAACAGATATACCGGGCTGATGAGGTGCTGGCTGACAAAAAAATTCGTGACCAGCTCAAACAGTGGGAAGCCGCCGGTTACGGCCATCTGCCTGTGTGCATGGCCAAGACTCAGTACAGCTTTTCAACCGATCAGAATCTGCGCGGTGCGCCGACCGGGCATTCAGTGCCGGTCAGAGAGGTCAGACTATCAGCGGGTGCCGGCTTTATCGTGGTCGTCTGCGGTGAGATCATGACGATGCCAGGCCTGCCTCGACAACCTTCGGCAGAAGTCATTAAACTCAACGACAACGGTGATGTTGAAGGTTTATTCTAAGTGACAGACAAGCACAACCCCTCAGAGCAGAACGCAGAGACTATTCAATCTCTGCGTTTTCCTGATAAGTTTATATTCGGTGTAGCCACCGCTGCGTATCAGATCGAAGGTGCCGTTCTCGAGGATGGCCGTGGTGCATCCATCTGGGATACTTTTTCGCATACACCCGGTAAGGTCAAGAACGGTGACACAGGCGATGTGGCCTGCGATCACTATCACCGATGGTCCAGCGACCTCGATCTAATCCAGTCCCTGGGTGTAGATGCCTACCGGTTTTCAATCGCCTGGCCACGACTGTTCCCGGAAGGCAAGGGGATGCTGAACCAGAAAGGGCTATCCTTTTATGACCGGCTGATTGATGGTTGTCTGGAGCGAGGAATACAGGCGTATGCCACGTTATATCACTGGGATTTGCCACAAGTATTGGCGGACAAGGGCGGCTGGACCAACAGAGGTACCTCTGATGCCTTTGCCGAGTATGCCGCCACGATCATGGATCACTACGGTGATCGGATAGATGCAATTGCAACTTTCAACGAACCCTGGTGCTCATCAATACTGAGTCATCTCTACGGTGTTCATGCGCCGGGATTGAAAGATCTGGATACCACACTGGCCGTGGTTCACGGACAACATCGTGCACACGGGCTTGCCATACAAGCCATGCGGGCATCCAGAGATACCGTAGCGCTGGGTATCGTGCTAAATGCCCAATCGGTGTACGCAGCGACCGACAAAGATGAAGATCAGGTAGCGGCTGTTCGCCATGAAGATTTTCATAACGCCTTGTTCTTTGATCCCCTGTTCAAGGGACATTACCCGCAATCGGTGGTGGAAGCGCTGGGCGACAGACTACCCGACAACTGGCAGGATGATCTTCCCACTATCCATCAACCTCTGGATTACTGGGGGCTAAACTATTACACGCCAAATTACGTGACTGATGCGGGGCTTGTGACCAACGAATTTCCCGCCACGGCCCCGTTTACCCGTGAGTCGGTTCCTAGAACCGATATAGGCTGGGAAATCGATGCCTCTACCCTCACAGACCTACTGGTTAAACTGAATGATAACTATCCATTACCACCGTGTTACATCACCGAGAACGGTGCAGCATTTAATCACGAAGTAGAACGCGACACCGTGGCAGATTCACCCAGAACCCAATACATTCAGCAGCATCTGGCAGCACTGCTACCAGCGATGGAGCAAGGTGTGGATATCAGAGGGTACTTTGCCTGGAGCCTGATGGACAATTACGAGTGGGCTGAAGGTTACGATATGCGCTTTGGTCTGATCCATGTTGACTACGCCACCCAAACACGCACGCTGAAAGACAGTGCATTGTGGTATCAGCAGTTAATGGACGCCCATCACAGCTAGGCCCATCGGCTTCAGCGTGAATCATGTATGGGTTACCTGCCGGCGAGACTTGGCAGGCAACTTGTAACGAGAGGTTTCAGGCTGTAGGTTATAACCTAATGATAACAATAGTTTTACTGGACAGCGACAACGACGCTCGGATGACGTTGGCTGCTGCAATGGCAACGTTTCAGCCGGAGTGGACGATCCATGCAGTGGGCACGGGTACGCAAGCGCTTCAACTTGTGCGGCAAGAGGCCGTCGATGTGGTCATTACCGAAACGCACTTGTCTGACACCACCGGGTTCGAGTTCCTGGGTCAGGTGCTTCTGGCCGATGACAATGTTATCCGCTTGACGCATTCGGCAGATCTCGACGCTGAGATTATTCTGGAAAGCGCCCGAGCCAACCACCGGTTTATCGCCAAGCCTGCCGTTACCCGACAACTGGTGACCAGTATCGAGAGCTCCCTGAAGCTACGATCCTTGCTAACGTGTGAATCATTGCTGGCGTCGGTAGGTAACATTACATCCATACCCGCACTGCCCGCCATCTACGAAGAAATGATGAGCGAGCTTGCATCACGTAATAGCACCATGGGCAAGCTGAGCGATATTGTGGAGGGCGATGCAGGTCTGACTGTCACAGTGCTTAAAATCGTGAATTCCGCTTTCTATGGTATCAGCCGCCGGGTGGAATCCGTTGCGCAGGCCGTAACGTTGCTCGGTGTACATCTGATCAAGAACATCACGCTGACTGCCAAAGTGTTTTCAAGATTCGAAGGAAGCGAAATCAGCGTAAAAAGGCTGACTGAACTGAACAATGAAGCCATCAAAGTGGGCGCTCTGTCGAACCAGTTCGCACGCTACGCAAAGCTGTCGAAGGGTATCGTTGATCATTGCCAGATAGCGGGTATGCTCTGCAATATCGGCACGCTGATCGCGATTTCAAAAATTGAAGACACCACTGAAACAACGCCTGTACCCAACAGCATATTGGGCGCTTATGTACTTCGACAATGGATGATGCCTGACGCTATTGTTGAAGCCATAGCCCTGCAATACGAGCCGCAACCACAGTGTGTGGATACCATATCCCCACGCGCCATATTGCACACCATTCGTTACCTTCAGGAGCATTACACAGACACCGCGCAGCAAGAACAACGTCTGCTGTGCAATGAGTATCTGTGCCACTATGTGAGCGAAAGTGTGGCAGCAGACTGGCTCGACGCCTATGAAGCCATGGGCCAACTTAACGCAACCGGATCGCGACGCGTCGCCTAGAGCCGGTACAACCGAAGCCGGAAAACAGCTAACGGAACAACCCTACGGACGATGATGTCGGTCAGGTGGCCATTCATTAGCCTCGTATCGCCTGATACCCCAGCCGATGGGTCTGCGCTGGTTACCCGGCAAAGCAGGCCCCGGCCCATAAATGGCCTGATACGTGTCCACGCAACGTCCCTGCCGCTGAAGTATGCAGCTGACGGCCATCAGCAAGGCCCAATAGCCTACGATCGTCAACCACATCCAGCGTGGCGCGTCGCTGATACCTAACCCGATCAGTATATTGCTACAGGCCAGAGCCAGCGCAAGATATCCACCCATCTTGTGTAGATACTCGAACAGGCACCGTCGCCGCGTCATTTCGTAATGATCACCGGGACGGCTGTAGGTGGTCTCCAGTACCAGCCCGTTTGGTGGAATCTCACCCTTGGTGCCTCGAAAAGCCCCACCGATCATCTGCGACAGTGACAACAGCACCAGTGACCAGCCGATGACCTCATGGAGCGACACGGCAAGGCGTTCATTGCCAAAACCCCAATCCATTACGTAGCTCAACGCCCAGAGCGACAGCACACTACCACCAATCTGCAACACCAGATGGGTTTTCCACCAGAATTTGTTGTCCAGCTGCAGTGGCCAGTTTTGCCCGCGCGTAATTTTGAAATATCGCGCTATCAGGATACCCAGCGGGATGATGACGCCCCAGCTCAATGTCATGAATCGGGCATGCCACTGATGTTCGTAGCTGATGGTGTGAGTATCAGCACCGCTTATGGGTGCCAGTAACCACGCAATGAAAATCTCCATGGACGCAACGTTCTCAACCGAACCGTACACCACAGGCGAATGTCTCTGGCGCTACGGATAACCAGGGCAGAAGGACAGACTATCGGCTTCTGCCCACAGAATGTTAACGTTATCATCAAAATTACTCAAAAGCATCTATTGGCGAACAAAAGGCGCGCTGAAGGCCTTCTACCGCTACAGCGGGGTTGGAGAATGACATCACGTGCTGGTGAAGTACCTTGCGCAGACTGCTGACGTGGTAGCAACGGATGCGGACAGTATCGTTCCCCAGATCAGGTCCACTACGCTGACCATTACCGGCCAGTCACGGATCGTGGACAGATTGGTCATGTCGTAAGTACCATAGGAGAGAAAGCCTATTATGGCGCCGTAAAGCGCTACATTGGCCAGCGACAATTCGGGTTGCATGGGCCGCACGGCCAGAAACACCAGTCCAGCGGTATAGGCGAGGTAGAAAAGCGCGCCGGGCACCACCAGAAAGTTCTTGCGCAGCAAATCCCCCAGCTGACTGGCGTAAAAGTTCTTGGCTATCAGGCCAAGCCAGAGCCCATCAATGATGATGAATGCAACAACAGCCGCGGCGTAGGCAATCAGGTAAATTTTCATCACCACGTTTTACGCGATTTGAAGAAATGGTGCGAGGCTTTGTAGCGAATACCGGATACCCGAGACGGGATGATCGAAGACGATACTCTCGGCATGTAACATCATCCGGTCCTCTTTTACGCGGTGTTCGGCCTCGCTATACAGTCTGTCCCCCTCAATCGCAATGCCCAAACCCTGCGGGTGAGCAAGGTGAACACGCAGCTGATGTGTGCGGCCGGTCACCGGGTATAATGTGACCGCCCGCGCCGAGCAGGCCAGATTTCTACGCCATAAAGTCATCGCCGCTTTGCCATGCTCGTTGCAGACAATCTGAGTGGGTCGGTTGTCCGAGTCCAGCCGCAACGGGAGTTGGATGCACCCACCCAATCCTGAGGGTACAGTGGTTAACAGTGCCTGATAACGCTTGCCAATACGACGCTGTTCAAACTGTTGCTGCAAGTGCCTGTGGGCGTTCCGGTTCTTGGCCAGAATCAGTAAACCGGATGTATCCATATCCAGCCTGTGAACCAGCATTGGGCCGGTCGCCTCTACGCAGGCAAGCTTGACTCTACTGGACACTGAATCGGGTTCCGCGCGCCCGGGCTGTGACAACATACCAGCCGGCTTGTTGACGACGATGATCTGTTCGTCCTCGAAAACTACTGGAATGCCCGGTATTATAGTGTTGTTCATCGCGGGCTATTCACAACAGTGCACGTCTAATCAGATTAAGCCCCATCAACAGAAAAAACCATAAGAGCACACGCTCAAAACGTTTAGCCGACAACCTGTCCCGCAACTGTTCGCCACACACCATTCCCAGCATGGAAGGCAGTAGAAGCACACACGATAGCGTCACGATAGCAGGCCCCAGCAATCCGCCGTGCCAATAGCCTGCAAACAGCACCGAGCTGCCAAGGAACAACAACAGGCCTGTGGTGGCCACAAACTGGTCTTTTGACATGCCTCGGGCTGTGAGATAAATAAGAATAGGCGGTGCCCAGACACCGGCCATGCCCCCCATGATCCCAGCGCTCATACCGGTCATGACCTGAGCCTTTTTATCGTGCTTCGCGGGTATTCGCACCACAGGCTTATAGAGGCTGCTGGCAGCGTACAGGCTCACCACAGCACCGAGTATTGCGGTGAGGTACATCACCGGCACCGCCGATGCCAGTTGCGAAAACAGGGCGATGAACAGCAACATGAATACCAGTAATCGCCAAAAACGGGTTATGACCCAGCGCGCCTGACCACTGCGCCAGCACTGCCAGGCGTTGGTCACCACCATAGGTACTACAACCAGCGATATGGCGGTTCGCGCATCAGTCGTTTGCGCCAAAAGACTGACTGCTGTGGTAGGGAATCCGATGCCCAGGGTACCCTTGACCAATCCGGCGATAAAATAGATCAATACCGCAAAGAGCATGAACGGGGACAGCAAAGACAGCGCTTGCGTCGATGTCACAGAGGTTTCAAGCATATCGTTACAGCCGATACCAGACATTCGCGTGATGCTGCTCTATGCTAAGAGCCACGGCATACACCCCCAGATTTCTTATGCAGCATAACCACCCTCTTCTGGTTCGCACCAGATCACTATTGGACAACGGGTTAGTTGCCGTTGAAATCATCGCCCTGATCGCTACCGGTATAGCCACAACGGTAGCCATAGCCACAGAAATCTGGGTCATGATCGATCGTGGCTCCGTCACGCTTGCCGACCTATTGTTAATGTTTCTGTACCTGGAAGTCCTTGCCATGATCGGGCAGTACCTGAGAACCGGACAGATTCAGGTTCGCTTCCCGCTCTATATCGCCATGGTGGCGCTGGCACGTTACCTGATCATTGATGCAAAGGATATCGCTGACATGAGAATGTTGGCGGTAGCCGCTTCCATCCTGCTGTTGACGCTTGCCGTGCTCGTCATTCGCTACGGGCATGAAAGATATCCATATAAGGAACAAAACTACGACCCGGCCGAAGGCAGAAAGAAAACCGATCTCGCTTGAGTGCAAGTTGAGCTGGCTCATCGGTATTGGACCTTGCCAACACCGATGAGCCGTTATCACGCTCAATGCTTGACCCTAGTGATGCATAAAATTTCGAGTCCAGGAGCTTATAGAGCTGTATATAAGTACCGGAGGCGGCCCCCACTGCACGGAGTTTTTACTGGA
>ENA-ORXT01000249-ORXT01000249.1-marine-metagenome-genome-assembly--contig:-NODE-249-length-90228-cov-6.975552_pt1 | contig 90228 bp, 74 predicted proteins | sample MGYA00237868_ERZ511482 | MGnify/ENA metagenome assembly ERZ511482 | reverse complement strand
GAAGTTGTTGTCGCTGGGCTTCTGGGGACGTCCAAGATCACCCTTACGATCGACGGCAACACGCTGAAGCGCACGGAACTAGCATCGACACTGCGTAACACGCAAAAGCATGCTCATGCGGTGGTCGCCCCACAGAAAGTCTTTGATCCGCGCAAGCTTGCAGCGCTGCGGAAGTTCTGTACTGAGTTCTTCGATGAAGCAGTAGTACCAAAGGATCCGCTTGAGCTGGCGCGCCACAGCGGCGACAAGCTGCGCGGCAAACTCGACGAACTCAAAGCATGGACGACGGGCTCGAAGTATCCGTTCGTAGAGCAGTTGAGCGCTCCCATCGAACTGCTCGAACAGACTGTCGGCAAGCCTGATGAGTGGTATCTGAACGATTTCAGCGTTGGCGACGAGCTGCTCGATGCCAAGGAGTCCGTGATCGACCCGATCCAGTCGTTTCTGAGCGGGGGTCAAAGAGCGATATATGACGATGCGAGCGCGCTTCTCGCGTCGAATGAGAACAACGTGAGCTACCTCGTTGCCGGCAGCGACGTAGAAGCTAGGCAGCTGTTGGCCGACTCCAACGCGTTCCGTGGGAACCGTATGGCACAGCTCAAGCAGGCCACCGAGCTTCTTGAGGGTCAGATCAGCGAAACCATCGCCGCTGAACGCGCAGCGGTGGTGAAGGTGATTGACGCCCGGGCGGCCGAGGTCGTCGGCATCGCTGACTTCGATCAGGCACCTGAGTCCGAGCAGTCGAAGGTTCAGAACGAGATCGATCTCTTTCGAGACCGAGTCGTCCGAGAAGCTCAGATTGCGATGATCCGACAAACTTTATTGGAGAGCCAATTAGATTTTGATAATGTGTCCATAGATACCGTAGAAAGATATCAAGGTGGGTCAAGAGATATTATTATTTTTAGTTTGTGCACTAATCGAATAACTCAGCTTAATTCATTGGTCTCCATGTCCGAGGAGGGAGTTGATAGAAAATTAAATGTTGCATTAACTAGAGCCCGAGATCAATTGGTAATTCTAGGAAATAAAGATATTCTATCTACTAATGAGACTTATAGTAAATTATTGGCCTATTGTTTTGAGCTGCCTAAAGCTCAATAATTATTGTTGTTTTGGTAAATAAAAACTACACTTTTTTACTTTACATTAAGCATTAAGATATTGCATTTAGCGGTTTATGCAAACGCTTTAATTTTTTATAAGATTAGCATTAAACGCTTTCAATAACAATTGCACTGGCTCCACCACCACCATTACAAAGAGTCGCACAGCCTATTTTACCTTTTTTAGATTTTAAAGCATGATTTAAGGTTGTTACAATCCTTGCTCCTGAAGCTCCCAATGGATGTCCTAGAGATACAGCGCCACCGTTTACATTAATATGATCATCTGATAATTCTAGCTTTTTAGCAAAGGCCATGGTGACTACAGAAAATGCTTCATTGACCTCAAATACATCTACATCTGATTTAGATATGCCTGCTCTTTCTAAAGCTAAAGGTGCAGCGATAGTAGGTGCTGTCGTAAACCATTCTGGTGCATGAGCTGCATCGGCAAATGATAGTATTTCAGAAATTGGCGTAAGCCCATATTTAGCTACAGCTTCTTCACTTGCCAAAATTAAGGCAGAAGCACCATCATTAATGGTTGATGCATTTGCCGCTGTTACGGTTCCATCTTTGGTGAAGGCAGGTCTTAAATTTGGTATCTTTTCAAATTTCACTTTTTTAAATTCCTCATCTTCTGTCATGATGATTGGGTCTCCTTTTCTTTGAGGAATCGTGATTGGTATAATCTCGTCTTTAAATAATCCAGCCTCTGTTGCAGCTGCTGACCGCTTATATGATTGTATGGCAAAAGCATCTTGTTCTTCTCTTGTAATTCCATATTCGACAGCAGTCGCATCAGCAAAAATTCCCATTGCTTGTTTTTGATAGGCATCCTGAAGCCCATCTTTCGACAAACCGTCAATCAATGCACCATCTCCAAATTTGTAACCCCATCTTGCATTCGGTATGTAGTAGGGAATATTGGTCATGCTTTCCATTCCTCCTGCCACAATGATATCTGCTTGTCCCAACATAATAGATTGAGCGCCAAACATAATTGATTTCATTCCTGAAGAACAGACCTTATTTACAGTAGTGCAAGGAACGGTATTTGGAATTCCAGCTCCTAAGGCTGCTTGTCTAGCAGGTGCTTGTCCAAGATTTGCTTGAACAACATTGCCCATGAACACTTCATTTACATTTTCAGCTTTGACACCAGCTTTTTCCATTGCACCTTTTATGGCAATGACACCTAAATCTACGGCTGAAAATTTTGCCAACTGTCCTCCCCAACTTCCGATGGGAGTTCTTACTGCAGATACGATATATACTTTCTTCATGTTTGTTGTTTGTTGTTAGTTGTTTTTATATTTTTTTTGGTTAAGCATTTTTATAGGCTTCTTTAAGCCAATTTATAACCTCCTTATTTACTTCTTTAGCATTTTCAATTCTAATTCTGTGGGTCACCATACTATTCCAAGATCCAGCTTTTTCTGCAACTCCTGATGGCTTTACTTCTTTGAGGTTTACACCAATATCAACCCTAGTCTTCGTAGAAGGTTGTATCAATGCAAATTGTTTATTTCTTCTGAGGCTGACATATGACTTCTTGGGAGCAATTTCGACATCTGTACCAAACTTTGAAATGGCTTTTATCAACTTAGCGTAAATAGGTTCTAGTGATTCTTTGCCTTTGTATTGGGCATCTACGAGCTCATCTTTGTTTTCAGTGTTAACAGCGCTGTCTTCTTTAGCTAAATGGACGATGGTATTGGCGTAACCATGTGTAAATCCATGGTCCTCTTTCAACAACTTCATTTTTTCTCCGTGCTTTGCCAAACCTGATTTTTTAACCAGTTTAATCCAGTAATCTGCTGATTTTCCGGTCTTTTGCTCAATATTTTCAAGCATTTTCTTTACGATCGGGTCCATAATCCTTAGATATTTTGAAGGCAAGTTACAAAGCTCTTAGCAATAACTAAAGAAAGCCGTATTTTTGCAATAGATGGTAAAGATAGCAGACATAGAATTGGGAGAATTTCCTTTATTACTTGCTCCGATGGAGGATGTAAGTGATCCGCCGTTCCGTGCATTGTGCAAGGAGCAGGGATGTGATGTAATGTACACCGAGTTTATCTCAGTAGAAGGTTTGATCAGAGATGCAAGGAAAAGCCTTGAAAAGCTAGACATCTATGATTATGAAAGACCAATTGGTATTCAAATCTTCGGAGCTGAAATTGATTCGATGCGCCGCGCAGCAGAAATCGTAGAGGAAGCACAGCCTGAAATCCTCGATATTAATTATGGCTGTCCTGTAAAAAAGGTTACTTGTAAAATGGCAGGCGCAGGTATTCTACAAGACATAGACAGAATGGTCAAACTAACAGATGAAATTGTTAGGGCTACAAACTTGCCGGTTACTGTCAAAACAAGATTGGGCTGGGATGACGATACAAAATTTATCGAAGAGGTAGCAGAGCGATTGCAAGATGTTGGAATAAAAGCATTGAGTATTCACGGAAGGACACGCAAGCAAATGTATAAAGGGGAAGCAGATTGGACCTTGATTGGAAAGATCAAGGAAAACCCGAGAGTGCATATTCCTATTTTCGGAAACGGCGATATTACCTCTCCAGAAAAAGCCGAGTTGTATAAAAATAAATATGGTGTTGATGGCATCATGATTGGCCGAGCAAGCATTGGGAATCCTTGGATTTTCAGAGAGATCAAACACTACTTTGCAACAGGAGAGATTTTACCTCCTCCAACCGTTGCAGAAAGAGTAGCAGCTGCAAAACAACACCTCAGGCATAGTCTTGAATGGAAAGGCCCTAAACTTGGCGTACTAGAAATGCGCAGACATTACACCAATTACTTTAGAGGCTTTCCAAATATCAAACCCATTAGGTCTAAGCTAGTAACCAACCATGATCCAAAAGAGCTTTATGCAATCATGGATGAGATTCAAGAAATTTACGGAAACGCAATAATGGCATAATTGATTTTATGAAGTTTCAATTCTCAGATAAAGAAGAAACACTTTTTAAGGTGATCCAAAAAGCAGGAGCTGAATTAGATTATCCGGTCTTTGTGATCGGAGGATATGTACGTGATCAGATTCTTGGCAGACCGACCAATGATTTAGACTTTGTATGTCAAGGCAATGGAATCGATCTAGCCCAAAAAGTTGTGGAGCTATTACCTGGCAAGCACAAATTTGCCTTCTTTAAAAATTTTGGGACAGCAATGATTAATTATCATGGGCTAGAGTTGGAATTTGTTGGTGCAAGAAAAGAGTCCTACGATAGAGGCAGTAGAAAGCCTGCCGTTGAAAATGGTACCTTAGTAGACGATCAAAACAGAAGAGACTTTACCATCAATGCAATGGCCATTGATTTATCCAAAGAGTCCTTTGGTCAATTGGTGGATCCATTTGATGGGATAGGAGACATAGAAAGAAAGCTCATAAGAACACCGCTTGATCCAGATCAAACATTTTCTGATGATCCATTAAGAATGTTGAGAGCAATCAGGTTTTCGTCTCAACTTGGTTTTGATATTGATGCGACAACCCTAGAGTCGATCAAAAGAATGAGCCAAAGACTTAAAATTATTTCTGCTGAAAGAATTAGTTCAGAACTTAATAAAATCATATTATCAAAAACCCCAAGCAAGGGATTTATTTACTTGTTTGAAACAGGTCTGCTAAATATATTCTTTAAAGAGATGGTAGATCTTCATGGGGTAGAATACGAAGGAGGAAAGGGACATAAAGATAATTTCTATCACACGCTTCAGGTATTAGACAATGTAGCTGAAGTCTCTGATGATCTTTGGTTGCGTTGGGCGGCCATCATGCATGACATCGCCAAGCCTCCAACCAAAAGATACAAGGAAGGAATTGGTTGGACCTTTCATGGTCATGAAGTCGTAGGAGCAAGATGGACACCAAGAATTTTCAGAAGACTCAAATTGCCCCTAGACCAAAAGATGAAGTATGTGCAGAAGATGGTCCGCTTACACTTAAGACCCATCAGTCTGACCAATGAGGAAATAACCGACTCCGCTGTAAGAAGATTAATCTACGATGCAGGAGATGACTTGGAAGACCTGATGGTATTGTGTCGCGCAGATATAACCTCCAAGAATCCAAATAAAGTAGCCAAGTATCTAGCTAACTATGATAAGCTATTAATAAAGATAGATGAGATAGAGGCAAAAGATCAAATCCGTAATTGGCAACCACCTATCACTGGTGAGTTAATCATGGAAACCTTTAAGATCAAACCGTCAAGGGAAGTAGGAGTAATCAAGGATTCCATCAAAGAGGCAATACTCGATGGCGTCATACCCAACGACTATGATGCAGCTTATCAATTTATGATGGACAAAGCCAAGGAAATTGGCTTAGAAACGACCTAGCTTCAGTTTACATTCATGTTTTTCCATGAATCAATTCTCCCATTTCATTTTATTTTTGAAATTCTTTCTATTTTAAAGGTTACCTAACCCCAATTAATACACCTAATGGAAAGCAACCAATCAAAAATGATTACTCCAACCCGTTTTATTGCCTTCCTGGTATTGATAATTAGTGGTATTGTGGCCTTAGTTAGTGGGAAGGGTTCTGAGTCAGATATGTATGTTCCTAGTGAGGCGATTGTGCAGGCGATTGAAGGTGGGGAGGATGCATTGAAGTTATGTGAGGATGGGCGGGATAGTTTTTATGTTATGTTGTCCAATTTTAATAATGATGAATTTATTACTCAAAAGGAATCAGTAAAAGAGGTATTAAAATTTTTAGATGTAACTATCGATAAAATTTATTCTTTTAATCTTTCAGTTGATTACTTTTATCTAAAGCATAGCCTTAAGGACTCTTTTGATCTAGACAATTCAATTGTGAAAGATGAGTTTGATAAAGTTTTTTTAAGATATCCAGCAAACAATTGTAACTATAAAGAGTTTATTGAATTTTGTTCGGCAAATAGATATAAAACTAATATTAACTTAGATTTAATATTTGAAAAAATTTATAACCAAATTCCAAAAGATAGTTTAGCTGATTTAGGTCAACTTTGTTTAGATGAGGCCTTTCATTTAAAAACTAAAATGTTATTTGAAAAATCATTAGACAAAGCTCTACTTGCAAAAAAATATTTTAAAAAGGATAGTGTGAAATTTAGCAGGTTGTACAGCCAAGCATTAAGTCTAATTGCTGATTTGCATTATGATATGGAAGAATATAGTTTAAGTTATCCTTTCTATAAAAGGGCAATTTCACATACAAGAAAAAATTATGATAATAAAGAAGCGTTAGAAAGGATAATGTATAATTCTTGTGTGATGATAGTTAATCACTACAATGAAATTGACTCCCTAGATTCATTGCAGCAAATTATTTTTGTTGAAACAGCTTTGAATGAATACAAAGATCAATTTAAAACTGATCTTTCTGAGTTTAGATATAATTTTTTAAATGGAATTTGGTACTATAATAGATACGAGGATTCTATTGCAAATAAATATTATTCTATTGCCTGTAACTATTCAAATGAGGAAGGTTCCAATGTTTCAAAAATGCAATGGCTAGATGTCCATGTGCAAAATATCAATCCATTGAGCTATTTAAACAGACATGATGATGCTCTAGATATTATCAAAGTGATAAGGAAAAAATTTCCTGAAATTGATTCAATTTCTGTTTTTAAAAATTTTGTGCTAGCGCAAGCTCGAATAAAAGAATTAGTACTTCAGGGGAAAATGGCGATAAATTCTTCTTCTAGTGAAAAACTTGAAATAACGCTCAATGATGTAAATAATTTTATTTCTCTATTTGAACTAAATAACTTAAATATTAACCCGGACAATATTTATTATATCAATAATAATTTTAGCTCAATCTTTGAAGTTAAAATCGAGTTGCTAAACGCCTTGATGGTCAACAACCCTAGTGAGGTAAATAAGGCTAGACTATTTTTAGAAATTGATAAATTAAAATCAAAAGAACAATTTTATAAAAAAATCTCTCGAAATAAAGAAGACTATGGTCGATTAATATATTTAATGAAAAGAGAATTAGAAACTAAAGATTCAGACCAAAACAAATCAATATTAGATTCTTTAAAGTCAGAATATCCGGAATATTATAAATTGAAATTTAATGGGCCACTTGAGTTTTTGGATGGTTTGCAAGAGTACTGTGCTACAAATAATACTGATATTCTTGAATATTATGCTGACGATATAAATCTTGCATTTGTAGTAACACCTTTTGATTTGAAGGCTATTCCTGTTGAAATTGATTACAGTTTACTTGAAGGTTTTCACAGTACATTAAATAAGGATAGTTTGGCCTCGTATCATTTTTGGAGTGATACAATTTTTCAAACAATTTATAAACCTGTAGCAGAAAACTTAAAGTCTAAAAATTTAATAATTATTTCAGACGGGTTGGTTGATAATTTGTCATTTGAATCTTTTAAAGTAAATGACAATTATTTGGCGCAAAGTAAAATAATTTCTTATGCTTATAGTGCAAAATCATTATTAGTTGAAAGCAAAGAAGTAATTAAATATTTTGAAGAAAAGAGTTTGATTGCCTTTTCTTACACTGATTCTGAAACCTATAAAAACCAAAAGAAACCAAATTTACCAGAGTTACTTGGTGGCTATAATGAATGTATTGCTTTAAAAAAAATGTTTCCAAATCAAGTTGATATCTTTGCCGGTTATGAAGCCACAAAAGACCACTTTCTTAGAAATGCATTTAATTATGACATTATTCATCTAGCTATGCATGGTGCAAGCGAAGGTAAATCGATTAAATCAAATAAGCTATACTTCAGATCCGAAAATGATATCGACATTTTAAAAGCAAATGAATTTCAGAATTTAATCAACCCTAGGACAAATTTAATGGTTCTAAGTGCTTGTCAAACAAATTTCGCAAAGAATATAGTGAATGAAGGTAACTTGTCAATGGCAAAGTATTTTTCCACAATAGGAATAGAAAATTTAATCACATCCACATGGGATATAAACGATAACTCAACATCGGAATTAATGCAATCGTTTTATTTGTATTACTCGAAACACAATAATGTTTCAGAAGCTTTATCAAAAGCAAAAAATGAGTATTACAACAATAATATAGATGAATTACAAAGTCATCCTTTTTATTGGGCTTCTCTTAAATACTATAGATCATAAAAATTCAATAGAGACAACAACATTTTGATCATTGGTTTCAAATATTACTTGTTCATCAATTTGAACATTTGAAGGAAGTGGGGTGTCTAAATCGGATTCAATAACAGGATAGTATTGACTTTGATGTGTATGTTCTTCGCATTTAACCCAAAATGCAATTACTGCCTTTTGCCTATTGCCAGGAGGAGGATCCACTGTAGAACCTGTATGCTTATCTCTTGGTCCTGACTCTGTTCTCTTTAAAATTTCTACTTCGATTTTTCCGTTATGGTCATGAGCTATGCTCCCTGTAATTTTGATATTTCTATTGCGAAAAATATCTGCTGCTCCGAATAATCCAGCAAGGGCAAATAGATAAGTTGAAAGCGTAGAAGCTTTTATAGGCTCGATAAAATTAGAGCCCCATAGAAGGCTTATAGTCCCTAGAATTACACAGCCGATTGCGAATTTATCAGCATGTTTCGAAAGGAAGCTTTGATTGAAATTATTCTCATCAGACATCACACAAGTTTTTTAGGTTAAAAGTTATTCAACCATTAAGATATAACACCCCCATCATTTTCTATTAATTGAAATTCCCTTTTTTCTTGATTCATGGAAAACCACTACACCAAATATGTTATAAAAAGTTGTTTGCTAGGTCAAGTAGTTAATCAAAACACCCGCTGCCACGGCCGAACCGATAACACCTGAAATATTACTAGACATGCAATATTGCAAAATGTGATTTGTTGGATCTTTCTTTAAGGCTATATCATTGGCCACTCTTGAGGCCATAGGGACAGCACTCAACCCTGTAGCTCCAATCAATGGGTTGATTTTCTTTTTGGCAATCAAGTTGTAAATCTTTACAGCAAATATTCCGCCCATAATAGAAATAGCAAATGCCAAAAACCCTCCTACGATTATCAATAATGTATCTTGTTTTAGAAAAGTCTCAGCCGTCATGGTTGCACCTACTGTCAATCCCAAAAAGATGGTCGCCGTATTCATAATGGTATTGGATGCCGCTTCAAAAAGTCTGCTGGTATCTGATCCGATTTCTTTAATCAGATTTCCAAATAGCAACATTCCTACAAGAGGAGTTGCCGCAGGAACAAGCAATGCAATCAAGGTAATCAATGCTAGCGGAAATAAAATTTTGACCAACTTGATATTCTTTATTTTTACCTTAGAGGGGTAGAGCTTATCCTGCGCTTTCATATTGATCAAAAGTTCCTTCTCTGATGTTGTAAAACGCACAACCAGTGGAATAATGACTGGTACAAGGGCCATGTAAGAGTAAGCTGCAATAGCAATCGGTCCGAGCATGTGTGGTGCCAACGCATTGGCAGTATAGATTGCTGTTGGGCCATCTGCTCCACCTATAATTCCAAGAGCTCCTGCCTCCTGAGGCGAAAAGCCGATTGCAATTGCTCCAAACAGAACAGTAAAAATCCCTATTTGCGCAGCAGCGCCAAAAAATGCCAACCTGAGATTACGCAGCATAGGGCCAAAATCCGTCATCGCTCCTACACCTAAAAATATCAATGGAGGAAGCAGCCCAGTTTTTATTAAAGTATAATATAGCATATTCATAATACCATAATCTTTCGCAACCTTAAAAATGGTATAGTCTGGATCTATATTTTGTGTTACCGCCATTCCCCCCGTTGGAAAATTTGCGAGAAGCACACCAAAACCAATCGGAACTAAAAGTAATGGTTCGTACTTTTTGAAAATGCCCAAATATAAAAGCAAGAAGGCAATCAATATCATCAGCAGATAAGCAGGCGTTGCCACCAACTCATCAAAGGCACTCATCTCATACAACTTGCTTAATACTTCCATCTTTTAGCTAATAATGATCAATTGGTCATCTTCTTCAATATCATCTCCATGATTGACCATTATTTCTGAAACAGTTCCTTCAAAATTACTGGTAATTGGATTTATTACCTTCATTGATTCTACAAAGGCCACAGTGTCACCTTTGCTTACTTTATCTCCGACCTTAATCGCAGTATCATTGCTATCTCTTGTCAAATAAAATTTCCCTTCCAAAGGTGCAGTCACAAATGAACCTTCTACTTTTCCATTGCTCTTAGCTATTGGTGCTGCGGCGTTGGCTTTATTTTCTGAACCTGCTTGATCCGGGTAGGCGATATTGACGTTATAATTTTGCCCATCGACATTGATCACAAGTGACTTTGGCATTGGCGCACTTGACCCAGCAACAGGAATTGGCACAACGCCAGCTGCGGAACTTCCTCCTGCTCTTTCGGCTTTTTTCTTAGCAAGATCTGCTTCAAAATCAGCTTTCGCCTTTCCACTTTTATAAGCCTCATATTGTTTTGGATGCATAGCATACTCAAACAATTCTTCGTCATTTGGTCCTGTGTCCCAGCCTTTCTCTTTCATCTTTAGTCTAAACTCAGGAAGCACATCGGGATACAAATCTTGAGGATTCCCTGTGTAGAATGATCGTTGCTGGCTTTCAGCAATATCTAATATTTCTGGAGCAAGATCACCTAGCAGTTGGCCCGACTGACCTAGTATCATTCCCCATGTATTTTCATCGATCATAGTCCATCTTGGCTTCCCTTTTACCTGCGCCATCACATTAAACATCGAAACGTTTTTAACGTACTGACTGAAAGGAGTCACCAATGGCGGATATCCCAATCGTGGCCATACATATTTTACTTCTTCAAATAGTAAGGTCAACAAACCATCTTGGGTAAGAAGAGGCTTATCATTTTTTGCCAACCATTTGTTGAGTGATTTTAAGTTATTTGCTAGATCGGCCATCAAACTTCCCATCATACCTCCCGGTAATCCTGGGCCAATCAATAAAGAGTTCATCGACCTGTTTTTAGGATTGATATAGTATCCCAAAAAGTCATCAATAAATTCTTGTGTCAAAGCCCGCACTTCCATGTAAGCATTGAAATTTATATCTGGAAGACTGAAACCAGCATCTTTCAACATCTCATGCACTGCCAGTAGATCAGCATGTCCCGTTCCCCATGATAAGGGTTCCATTCCAACATCAATAATATCTGCACCGTTTCTCGCAGCCTCTAGGGAAGAGACAATTGAAAATCCAGTTGTGGAGTGACCATGATATTGTACTAATGTATTTGGATGTCTGTCTTTTATTCCTTTTACAATCTTACCAATGGAAACTGGTCGTCCAATTCCCGCCATATCTTTGATGCAAATCTCTTCTGCACCTTTCTCAATATATTGATCCGCAAGCTTGATATAATAATCGACAGTATGAAGTGGAGAGTGGGTGAGTGATAAGGCTCCTTGAGCAATCATCCCTCCTTCCTTTGCATATTGAAATGAAAGTTCTAAATTTTGCGGATTGTTAAGTCCGTCAAATGATCTAGAAATATCTGTTCCTTGGATTTTCTTAAGCTTAAACATGAGCTTACGCAAATCTTTACTTACTGGACTCATCCTAATTCCATTCAATCCACGCTCCAGCATTTGAGTTTGAATACCTTCATCATTGAATGGTTGAGTCCATTCTCTCACAGATTTATTTGGGTTCTCTCCAAACAACAAGTTTATTTGTTCGAACCCTCCACCATTGGTTTCTACTCTTGCAAAACATCCCATGTCTATGATAGGTTGTGCGACTCTAGTAAGTTGGTCCACTCTAGGTAAATATTTACCTGAAGATTGCCACATGTCACGGTAAACCAAAGCAAGTTTTATTTCTCTTCCCATCCGTTCAAATTTTAATTAGCCTGTTTAATATCTTTAATGACCCCTTTACCTTGTGTGATGTGATCGACAACTGCAGCCAATACTACTAGCTTTTTTGAATCTATATTTTTAGATCTTAATTTCGTGTTCTTTTTTGCTGCAATAGCTGGTTCTGGGCCAAACTTATTTACAAGCTTAATAAGAACATTTGCGGAAAGCACCACAAGCAATAAAATAGAAACGACAGTTATCATGCCGATACCCAATAATTCTAGTGCCGTTTGAAAATCTTTTCCCATCAGTTTTAAGTAGTCCAAATGTAACAAATAATAGCTATTTTTGTGGTGTTCAAAATTTAATTAAGTTTCAAGCGGAATGTATATACACAAATTTGGAGGAGCCTCGATAAAAGACCCTGAAAGGATACAAAATGTGGCTAAAATCATCCAAGATAATATCGAGAAGCCTTCCGTAATTGTCGTCTCAGCAATGGGTAAAACGACCAATTCCATGGAAAGGCTTGTTCAGAGTTATTTTGATAAGAATACTGAGGATGCCTTCAATATTTTTGAATCTATAAAGAGCGAGCATTATGCTATTTGTGATCGACTTTTAGATGACAATTTAGCCTCGAGAGTAAAGACCGACCTCAATGATACTTTCATTGAAATAGAATGGATGATTGAGCAACCTTCCGACGATCCTTACAACTACATCTACGATCAGATTGTTTCTGTTGGTGAGCTCGCCTCATCAAAAATCTTACAGGCAGTTATTCTTCAAGCGGGGATAGAATCTGAATGGATTGATGCACGAGATATGATAAAGACTGATAATAAGCACAGAAATGCTTCAGTTGATTGGCCTCAAACTCAAAAGCTCATTCAGAATCATTGTAGACCTAAGCTTGAGCAAGGTAAGATATTGGTTACCCAAGGGTTTATTGGCTGTACATCTGAGAATTTCACCACCACTTTAGGTAGGGAAGGTTCTGACTTTTCTGCTGCAATTTTTGCTTGTAGCCTTTCGGCAAATAGCATGACGGTATGGAAGGATGTTCCTGGTGTCATGACGGCTGACCCTGCTATAAATAAAAATGCAACTTTGCTTTCTACACTTAGTTATGCGGAAGCATTGGCGATGACTTATTATGGTGCCAAAGTGATTCATCCTAAAACCATCAAACCTATTCAGATAAAAAAAATTCCTTTGTTGGTTAAGTCTTTCAAATCTCCAGCGGATGCGGGTACAGAAATCAAGCAACTTGATATGGATTTAAGATATCCTGCAATAACGGTTGTCGATGATGAGAATGTATTTATAAGGATGTCTTCAAAGGACAACACATTTATTCGCGAACAAAGATTAGGAGTGATTTTTACAATGATGGATAAGTATGGGCTTGTTTTAAAGTTGGATAGAAATACACCAAATGATTTTATAGCTTGTGTCGGCGATCCCTTCAGCAATATTGAAAAATTTATCTTAGATGCTTCTGAGGTATTTGATGTCGAGAAGCAAGATGATATTGAATTGCTAACGATTAGACATGGTGATGAAGCATCAATCATCGAACAACTTACGGGAAAGAAAATTATCTTTAAAGAATCAGCTGAACATACTATTCAATATGTGCTAAGTACATAATGGTATTATAAGTCTCGTTTCATAAAAACAAACCATCCCCAAGCTATAAATAAGCCAGTTGCAATAATAGTTGTAATGCTAGCATGTGAATAACTCAATACTATATCCATCTTGTCTGCCATGGGAACATCAATTAAGAAGAACGGATTTGGCATTAAATCCTCAATAGCATTAAGAGGCATATAGTTAGCATAATCACCGATTGCCCAATCTTTAAATTTAAGCCCAACTTTTAATAGTGGTTCCACAATGATGGCATAGGTCATATATATAAAGATTGCAAGACCCGCTTTCTTTAATAATATGGCAAGTAAACCAGCAAAACTTAGATAAGCAAAACTCATTAAAAAGTATCGAGGGATTGCCCATTCATTTTCAAATATGAAAGCAAAATCCCAATCATCTGTAAAATACATTCCGATGCCTGCGCACACGATTGCATAATAAATGGTTGCAAAGAAAGAGATAGCAGCAATGGCTAAAAACTTAGACAAGAAATAGGTTGCTCTCGGCATACCATTGATCATCGTCTGCCTTTGTGTCTTATAATTTACTTCTGCACAAATAAGATAGATGACTACAACTCCTAGAAAGAAGAAAACCATCCAGTTTCCAGCATAGCCTACATATTGCCAGACAGCAGGAAAGGAATAATATGTTTCAGGGCCAGGTATAAACATGCTTCCTGGTCCAAGACTTTCTGGTTTGAAATCTTTAATCAAAATCATGCCTGCAGGAAGAAATAGAACATAAAATAATGACAACAATGACACCACAGAATTCTTTCTGAATTTCTTATATTCTAAGGACAATAAGTTGAACATTGATTATGCTTTTGATGTGATTTGTAAAAATTCTTCTTCCAACTTTTGTTTCCTCTCTACAATGTGAGTAGGGTAGATATTTAGTTGGCTCAGTGCCTTACTCATTTCTGCTATATTAAAATCCTCATCTACTGTGCACTGGAAAAAGAAGCCATCATGATTTATGGATTTGATAGAAGGATTTGATTTTAGCCAATTTTCTAATGGAGCTTTATCTTCTCCTGCTGCAATTTCAATTGATTTGTCAGCTGATAAAATTGATCCGACTGATCCAGTTGCTAGAAGGTTTCCATTCTTTATAATGGCAACATGTGTGCATATTTTTTCAACTTCATCCAACATGTGACTCGCAAGGATGACCGTCTTGCCCGAATCGGCGACACTCTTTAAGGTGTCTCTTACATCTGCGATTCCTTGAGGATCTAGTCCATTGGTGGGCTCATCATAAATGAGGGCTTGAGGTTCACCAATTAGGGTAGCTGCAATTGCAAGTCTTTGCTTCATTCCTAAGGAGTACGAAGCAAATTTTGATCTCCTTCTTTCTTTTAAATTTACAAGCTCGAGTATCCTGTCAAAGTCCTTATTCTCGCTACCTTTTATATGTCGTACTATCTCAAGATTCTCATCTGCATTGAGATAGGGGAAAAAATTTGGAGTCTCGAGAATAGTACCAATTTTCTTGAGTGGATGTGTTTCTTTGCCTTCAAACCAAAGGAAAGATCCGCTATCTGGTTTTAAAACTCCGGTTATCATACCGAGTGTTGTTGTCTTTCCACTTCCATTGGGTCCAAGTATGCCATAAATTTGGCCTGCCTCGATGGTTAGACTAAGATTATTGACAGCTTTAATCATTCCATAACTCTTGGAAAGATTTGTAATTTTTAAAACGCTCATAAGAATCAATTAGATAATGTAATCTAGGAAAAAAAAGATGAAGCAGATGATTTTTTCGATTGAACTTACGAAATTGAGGACTTATATTAAAAAGGGTAGTTAATCCCGATTTGAGGGGATCCTATTCCTTGATTTATTGGGCTTTCGTAATAGGTTTCAAGTGGAGTTCCTTCATTAAGTAAATAAGGATTCTTAAGCCTGTAGGCAAAATCAAACCTCAGGATAAAGTAAGTAAAGTCAATCCTAAGTCCCCAACCCCATGCAGCAGCCACCTGACTATATAGGTTTGAAAATTTTGCATTTGGTCTAGAAGGGTCATCCTGTAGGGTCCACACGTTACCCACGTCCACGAAAAGAGCATAATCTATCCACCAAAACAAATCGCCTCGGTATTCTAAATTGGCTTCCATTTTCAAATCTCCTGTTTGATAAAATCTTTCACCAACTGTTGGGTTGAGAAGTTTTTCTGAATATCCACCAGGGCCAAGTTCTCTAGCTTGCCATGCTCTCATCGAATTTTGCCCTCCAGCAAAAAATTGTTGCACATAGGGTACTGCATTGTTATCGGCGTAGGGCTTTGCAATTCCAAAACTCAATCTACCTGCTAGATCTGAAGTTTCGTTTAAGCGTTTGAGACAGCGCCATTCGAGTTGGAGTTTTCCATATTTGGCAAACTCAGTATCAGATATTTTAAAGGTAGTATTTTGGTTTGGCAGTAAATTAAAGAGAGAATTAATAATGTGCACCTCAGCACCTGATAATTCAAAACCGGCAAACATAGTCCACGAAAAACCATTTCTATTTTCTGGTTTGGAATAGGCTGCATTGACTTCTTTGAAAAAGACCCCACTAAGTATTGTCGACCTAAAACTATTGGCAAGTAGTGGAGACTCCTGCAATAAGGTATCCCATACACTTCCAATCGTATAGCTGTAATCAATAAAATTTAACCCAGTTGGATTAAATGAAATAGCCCAATTATTATCTGGTTCGTAATTAAAACTTACACCCGTAGCAAATGAATTAATTTTATATAAGTCTATCACAGACTGATAATTCCAACCAACCGTAAAGTTGGTGCTGGTGGCAACCTCGTACTGTTCTTGTTTTTCAGTGGGAATATTAAATAACGAATAAGCCATACCTATAAGTCCCATATAGTCAACTTGATTAGGCACAGTGGTCACATTAGACAAACCAAAAGTTACAGCATTTTGACTTAGTATTCTAGTCATCCTTCTTGGGTCAATCTGAAACTCTAATCCTACTTCACCAATGGACTCATTCTTTTCGGATCCTCCAAAAGCATTTCTATTAATCAATGATCCATCAGCAGAAAATCCAATCAACCTTTGTCCCTGATTTGTATTTGTTGTACTGAAAAAAGAACCTGTACCAATATCAGTTAAATACTTTGTTCGATATGGAGTGAGGTAGATGTCATAATTTATGAGCTTGTCATTATTGCTATCGTAACTAGGTGACAACTTTACAAATTTATAAGTGCTGAGCTCCGAAAGCTTTTTAATGGTCTGATAGTATTGTGATCGATTATATTCCTTTCCTGAGTTGATAAATATCTGTTTGTCAATAGACCTAGGCTTAATGACAAAATTCTTGGAAAGGGAATAAAAGTTTTTTCCGTTGATCACTTTTGCTGGGATAGCAGGGTACTTACCTTCTTGTTGATAGTCGGTGTAAACATTAATTTGACCAATATCATATTTGACGAAAGTCTTAGATTCATTTGAAGCATTTAAATCAAAAAGTATATCAACCTGCTTATCCACCTCAGAACTATCGCCTTTTATTTTTATATTGTTTGAAAGGAAATTTGCATAACCTCTGTTTTGAAGCACTTGAAAAATCCTTTCTTTTTCAGAATCAAAAATTCCAGCATCAATTGCAGTTCCTTTTTTTATCAAAGCATCTTTTTCTATTTCATCTAAAATTGCTTGTATTTCAACTTTGTTCGATCGATAGTGAATCTCATTTACAGTAAATTGCTTCCCAAGATCTACATTAAATGTTGTCTTAGCATGCTGGGATTTTATTTCATATGAACTTGATACCTTTGCATCATAAAAACCCTTCTTATTTTGCAAATACCTTTGCATTTCATAAGCGCTCGAGGCAACTGCAGTAGAATCAAATATCTGATGCTCTTCAGCAAAAAACCTTTTTATAAATTTCTTGTACCAACTTGTATCCGATGGGTTTTGATTTTTGAGATCATAATAATCTCTAGGAACAAAAAATATTCTCTTTGGTGGAGTCTGTTGAGCCAACTGATAAAGTTCGGTATCAAGATTACCGATTTCATCATTGCTATTTTGACCTTCAATCCTGATATCTGTTTCTCTTACAAGCGCTTCGTTATCGGCTATAAAATCCGTACTTCTACAACCAGAAAGAACTACAATCGACAATAGAATAAAGAAGAGTTGTATCTTGCCGGTAGATAAATAAATATTTGATTTACTAGTATTCAATGATATCTAAATCGTTAATAAAATATGTCCAATCCCTACACTTAAGGAAGTATAGACAAAAGTATAATAAATTCATAGCTCAAGGACCTAAAATAGCCATTGAAATCATACAATCAGGGAAAGTTGATCTCGAATACATATTTGGGACTTCAGACTTTATTGAAAATAATCAGGATTTATTGTCTTCTCATCGCTCTAAGGTGCATATAGTAAGTGATAAGGATTTGGAAAGAATATCTACTACTAAAACGGCCAATAGTGTGGTTTTAGTTGGTCATAAAATCCAAAATGACCATAAAACTGAGTTAAATAATCAATGGACTCTATTTCTTGACAAGGTTCAAGATCCTGGAAATGTTGGAACAATAATCAGAATTGCTGATTGGTTTGGAATTTCGAGCGTGTTTTTAAGCCCTGAATGTGCAGATTTATACAATCCTAAGGTACTTCAATCCACCATGGGTGGGTTTCTAAGAGTTAATGTTGTAAACACGGAATTTCATGCTTTAAAGGTAGAATATCCCGAGTTAAAAGTTTATGCCACTCATCTGAAAGGTAAATCCATGTATGAGCTCGATCTAAAGCCAGGTTTAATTGTGATAGGTAACGAAAGCAAAGGCATCCAAGATAATATCGTGGATGCCTCTAATGTCTTAATTGCGATTCCTTCGAAAGGCAAAGCAGAAAGTTTAAATGCTGCGGTTGCCTGTGGAATTATAGTTGCTAATCTATTGCAATAGCTTTTTTATTTCTTGTTCAATTGCATGATGCCTTGGGTTAAGCGCTGCAATTTTTCCTTCTCTATCAACCAAGAATGTAGTTGGTATACTTCTAACTCCATAAGATCTTCCTGCGGGTGAATCCCACTTTGTTAAATCAGAAACATGATCATCCCAAATAAGATTGTCTTTTGCTATCGCATCTAGCCATCTACCTTTAGAGCTTTCTAATGATTTTTCAATTTTGGTTGGATCGTTGTTCAATCTCGTTTTAGTTCTTTGGTCTAAGCCATCTAAAGAAACACTGAATACTGTAAATCCTTGATCTTTGTATTTTTTATAAGTCTCCACAACGCCTGGATTAGCCTTTCTACAAGGTCCACACCAACTTGCCCAAAAGTCTATCAATACAATTTGACCTTTCAAGTCGGATAGTTTTCTCATTTTCCCATCAGGGTCGGGTAGTGCAATGTCTGGAGCAACATCTCCAACGTTTACATTGTAAGTTTTAGTTCTTGATTTTGTTTGGGTCTTTGCAGTTGTTTCCAAATTCTGAACCATTGCCTCATAGTCCTTTACACATTGAACATTTGGATATTTTTCTGCTAATCTTTCACAGATATTTTTTTGAATCGGAATTGTTTGTGTGTTTTTTGCAAATAAAGAATTGGCGAGTGCCATTGACACTAGTGGATCTAGATTATTAATCACATTCGTAAAGTCATTTTGACCTATTCTTTGATTTACCAAATCATTCATTGTTGATCTAAATGATTCCGCAAGAGGTGCTCCTTCAATATTATAATCATATTTCTGAAGATCTTGCAAGTTTCCACTTAGGTTAACTGCTTTTTCTGTCCCATCTAACACAAGGTCAATACTTTTAGCTCCAAGTTTAACCCTATAGATCCCTGGAGTAATACCATCAGGAAAATGGAATTTGAAACTGCCTTTTTTCCCTATATCTGTTTTATCTAATGATACGCTAGAGTTATTAAAATCTCGCTTGTCAAAGGAAATGCTTAGATCAGCTGCATTTTCTATATTACCTTTTACTGTAAGTCCTTTTTGTGATCCGCATGAAGCAATAATCAAACTTCCAATCACTAGGATACTCAGTAGATATTTAAATTTCATATTTTAAGATATTTGTCTTTGTTTTCAATAGCTCAGAACAATAGAAATAACCCTTTTAGAAGGACTTTTGTTTTATGGAGTTCAAACAAAAATTCTGAATGTTAGTAGGCTTTTCTTAAATTATAGTAAACCAGTGATTTATATATTAGTATAAATCGTATACAAAGATAATATTTACTGATGAATCTTGAGCATAAATCTATCCCTTATTAGATTTTGTAATAAATAAGTAAATCGCTTTGTTGCTTAGATGAGATAATTTAAGAGGAAGAAGATGATTAGGTAAATCCAAAGAAGATCAAGAAAATGCCAGTAGGTAGTCAAGAGCTTTAATCTTCTTTTTTTATCTGGGTCGGAGAAATATATCAACACTGTAACCGGTTCCTTCATGTGCTTTTTTGATTGCCAAATAAAATGTGCAAGGAAAGGAAGCCCACCTATAACATGGGCAAAATGAATCCCAGAAATTAAATACATGTAGGACGCCAAGTTGTTATAAGTTAGCGTAATATTATTATTTATTAACTGCTGCCAAGCTAAAATCTGCAATATTAAAAAGCCAAGTGTGAGTATGAAAGTAATGACCAACATGAGCTGGTATTTTTCAGTCTTGTCTTGGAGATAGAATTTTTTTGCTTCTCTTAATATCAAACTCGCACCAATTAGAAGGAAAGTATTGAAATAGAAGAGTGGAGGAAGGTTGACAGGCTCCATACCTGTCTGTATTCTATTGTATAAATACGAAAATGAAAAGCCTAGAAACAAAGCTGAAATACCGGCAAGGAGCAAATAAACAATAATCTGCTGTGGGTGGATTAAATAGTTTTTTTCTGGCCTCATTAATTAGTAAACAGTTTCTAGAGAAATAGTTTAAATATGCAACAAAAAAAAGAGGAACAAATTGCTCCTCTTTTTATATTCTAAATTTTTTATTTCTAAGCTAATACGTCTGATACTAAATCGGCAGCATCTTGAAGTAAAATAGCTGACTTAACACTTAAGCCACTTTCATCGATAATCTTTTTAGCTATATCGGCATTCGTTCCTTGTAATCTTACAATAATAGGAACCTCTATATTACCCATATTTTTAAATGCTTCTACAACTCCATTTGCAACTCTATCACATCTAACAATACCTCCAAAAATATTGATCAAGATTGCTTTAACATTCTTATCACGAAGTATAATTCTGAATGCATTTTCAACTCTTTCAGCATCAGCTGTACCTCCAACATCCAAGAAGTTTGCTGGCGAACCTCCTGACAATTTGATGATATCCATCGTTGCCATTGCTAGTCCAGCTCCGTTTACCATGCATCCTACATTTCCATCTAATTTCACATAGTTCAAACCAAATCCTTTTGCTTCTACTTCTGCAGGATCTTCCTCTTCCTCATCTCTCATAGCTGCTAGGTCTGGATGTCTAAACAATGAGTTTTCATCGATAGAAACCTTTGAATCTACAGCAAGGATTCTATCATCGCCAGTTTTTAGCGCAGGATTAATTTCAAACAACGATGCATCTGAACCGACGAATGCTTTGTAAAGCGAATCGATAAACTTGGTCATGTTCTTGAAAGCAGTACCACTCAATCCTAAGTTGAAAGCAATTTTTCTCTTTTGAAATCCTTGAAACCCAACAGCGGGATCAATATGTTCTTTATGCACCAAATGAGGAGTTTCTTCGGCAACTTTTTCAATATCCATACCTCCTTCAGTAGAATAAATGATGACGTTTCTCTTTTTAGCTCTGTCCATCATGACTGAGATGTAGAACTCTTTGCAAGCGTCAAAGTCAGGAGCATATACATCTTCTGCTATCAAAACTTTTCTAACTAATTTTCCTGGACCTTCCATTCCTCCAGGCGTTTGAGGAGTTTTAAGCATCATACCGATGATATTGTCAGCTTGCTCCTTTAGGTCATCCGCACTCTTACAAATCTTTACTCCACCACCTTTTCCTCTTCCTCCTGCATGGATTTGTGCTTTTATAACACACCATTCTGTCCCAGTTTCTTCTTTTAGCTCTGTGTAAGCTGTTAATGCTTCCTCTACTGTTGTGGCTACTTTTCCGCGCTGGATTGGAACTCCATAACTAGCCAGCATTTCTTTACCTTGATACTCGTGTAAATTCATTGATTAATTTATTACGATTTGTTTTGAAAATAATCCTGCTTCTGATTTAATGTGAAGTAAATACATTCCTGCAGAAATTTTGTTCGTGTTTATTTCTATTTGATTTGTTGAAGCATTTATTTTTTGATTCTTCATATTAAGAACTTCTCTTCCATCTAAAGATATCAAACTTAGTTCTGCATCAAATGCTTCTGTACTATTAATTCTGATATTCAAGCTTTCTCCAGTTTCAATTGGATTTGGGTAGATCTGAACATCTGCAATGTTGTTCAAGTCATCCACACTTGTGAATACATCACCCGTTTGAAAAACCTTTATGCCTGTTTTGATGCAAGTAGAGGTTTCATTAAAAGGAGCCACTGACCAAAAGTATGTTTCGTTTGGATTCAAGTTACTTACAAAGGCTTTTGGTTCCGATACAATATAACTTTCAGCACCAAGTGTACTACTAATTTCTAAAACATAAGAAGTAGCATTAGGTACTGCAGTCCATTCAAAATTGATAGAATTATAAGTTTCAACAGATCCTGTTGGCTCTATTTGATCTGGCACTTCTGTTATTTCTTCTAAATTTGGGATATATCCAGTTCTTAGGAAAGATCTCTGTGGAGACATATAGTCTGCCACCATCAAATCAATTTGCCTTTCTGAAAATCGTTTGTTACCACACGAATAGTAACTCATGATATTTCTTGTGTCAGGTCTTAGTGAAGCTCCATTTGAATCCTGGATATCTTGAATAAGTGCACAACCTGAGGCAATATCATTTGTGATATCGCCGTCCGAATCTTCAATTGAAAATGGAAAGTTATAATCAGCTTCAGTGTCACATAGTTGGTCAGCTGCAGTTTCGCAATTCCCATTTGTACGAGATACCAATTCTACCTCCATTCCTCCAACTCCACTTATAGTTAAAGGATTTCCATGTAATACTTGACTGTATTGGGTCTCTTCCCATCCATAGAATGTGTGATCAACACTTAAGTAGTGAGCCATTTCATGAACCAAGGTTTCTGAAGAATCTATAATTTCTTTTTTCCACATAACAATGTGGTCAGTTGATGGACTGTAATAACCTAAAGTAACACCATCTCCTGGGACAGTAGTCGTGTTTGCATTTTCTGTGATAAAAATATCGATAGCATCTCCACTTTTTTCCGGAACGATTTGGGCACTGTTGCCAAATGGATCTAAATTGATTCCTGTATTATTTATGTCTCCAAAACCATTTGAGATATAAGGAACCATATCGAACTTTGCAAATTCTCTTTTTAGCCTGCACATCATATCAAGAACTGCCAAAGCACTTACTTTTTGACTTCCATCAGTATTTCCAACTCTATGAAATTTGACAGGCAGGTATATCGTTTCTTGGGTTCTGCCAAATTCAGCAATATACTTTTTATTGGTTTTTATTTTTTCTCTAAACTCTTCAGTGGATTTAAAACCACATTTGCCATCGGCATGATTATGTTGTGCGCCAAGAATTGAAATGAAACTTATCAATAACATGGCGGAGAATAAGGTTTTTATCATAGCTTAAATTTTAAACAAATGTAAATTAATCCTGACAAGATTGTGCGATAATTGGGTCTGTTTTGTCTTCAAAATCGATTATTAAGCAAGATTTTGTGTTATTGTCTACACTAAGACGGTAGTCTATTTCCAAGCCAGGTACAATAATATGCCCTATTGCATCTACAAGAATGTAGTCTAGAGACCTAAAATGACCTGGTTTCCCATTTTTTTTCATGAATTTACCCAGTTCAGTTTTAGCTCCCTTTAGACCAAAAGCATGAAAATCTTCTGAACTGTGGCCTTTTCTTAGAATCAATGGAAATTGAAGTTTGCCTATATCTACTCTTAGCTTAGTATTAATCCCATCAACTCCACTTGCATCATTTTTATTCAAATATAATTTGTGATTTCTGTAAGGCAACTCAGAAAATTGGATTGTTTCCTCTTGATTTTTTTTATTGTTCTTATCTCCTTCCATAGTAACTAAATACAAATAGCTTCTATTTTTCTGAGCAATAAAATTATCGCTGTGGATTTCCGCTTCAGGTTTATTACTATCGAGAAGATTTGATATTTGCTCACTGCTAAATTTAAATTTCATTTTTAAATATTGGACTAAAACATCTTTGCCGTTTTTTGTTTCCAGTATTTGCAAATTTATTTTTTGATAGTAAATATTACCAATGTTGTTAGACTCTTCACTGATCCATTTCTTGATGTTTTGTTCGATTAGTTTTTCTAGAAGTACTTTGTCATTTTTCTGCCTTTCGGCAAATTTTAAAATTCGCGTTTTAAAATTTGGAACTCTGTTTTTTAATGAAGGGATGATTTCATTTCGTAAAAAATTCCTATCGTAACTTGAAGAGAGATTGGATTTGTCAAGACGATATACAATGCCATTTGCGGAAGCGTAATTATTGATAAGTTTTTTATCAACATCTATCAAAGGTCTAATGATGAAATCTCTTTGTGAAGAAATAGTTTGAAGAGCGTAACCTTTGAAAATACTTAATAAGATGGTTTCAAGTTGATCTTCATCGTGATGACCAAGTGCAACAAAGTCAAAATCGAATTTCATTTTTAAGTTTTCAAACAAAAGAAATCGTTGATCTCGTGCCCATTCTTGCACGTTCACATTTTCAGGTTTGTCTAGGCGTAAAATGTGAGATTTGATATTGTTTTTACGACATATTTCTTCAACTAATATTTGATCTTTTAAAGAGTCCTCAGCTCTTAATTTATAATTAATATGAACCACTTCCACATTAAATTGTTCTTTGATAAAAAGGTCCAAAAGAACCATGGAATCAATGCCTCCACTAACCGCACAAAGCAGCTTGTGTGTCTTGATTATATGCATGCTTTTGAGCCAATTTTGGAAATGGTGCGTTAACATTAAGTTTTAATTATATATATTTGAGCAGTTATATTTTATATAGAAATATCCCATGAAATTAATCAACTATATAACATTAGTAACATGTGCTGTAGTACTTTCTTGCTGCAGCAATGGATCAGCTAGCGATAATAAGGCTGAAAATGCTTCAAACAATGGGGCAAGTCCAGTTAATATAGATACGCCAGCAGATCCAAAGATGAGATCTCAAGCACTCGGCATACTCGATCATCGCATCAAAAACTATCCAGATACCTATGCGGTTGTTGAAGCAGGTGTCCTAAACTATGAGTTCGTCCATAACGGAAGGGAAATTTCAAAAATTGGAGCTTATGCAGGCTCATGGATTGATTTTAAAAGAGATTTCACCTACGATTATGGTAAATATGATGTTGTTAATGGTTCTGGTAGGTATCATTTCAGGACTGACATCAATCAGCTTGTTATGATTGATAATAATAAGGCTCAAAATCCTCAAGAATGGAATGTAAAAATCGGAGGTGATGTTCTTATTTTGGTAGGAACAACTACATATGGTAACAATGCTTATCAAATGAAATTGCAACGGTCAGATAACAAGCCTGTCAAGCAATAAAACTTATTTTCTTATCCCTCTTTTATTTAACCAATTTTGATAAGTTCTTGCATTCTTATTATGATCAATAAGATTTTTAGCGAAAGCATGTCTTCCTGAGTTATCAGGCTTGGCACAAAAGTATAAGTAAGAGTGTTCTTCTGGATTTAAAACTGCATCCACTGTATTGTTGTCTGGAAGATAGATTGGGCCAGGAGGAAGACCTTCATATCTGTAGGTGTTGTAAGGACTGTCAAATTCTAGATGTTTATTTAAAACCCGCCTAATAGAAAAATCACCGACAGCGTATACAACCGTTGGGTCTGCCTGTAGCATAATGTTTCTTTTTAGACGATTGAGATATACACCTGCAACAGTATTTTTTTCATCCGCTACTAAAGTTTCTTTTTCTACAATCGATGCCAAGATGCAAACTTCAGTTGGTGAAAGATTTAATGACTGAGCCTTTTCAATTCGATTGTTAGCTGACCAAAATTTTTCTTTTTCTTTTAAAAGTTTGCCAACGAGTTTGTCGATGCTTGTATTCCAATATACTTCGTAGGTATTTGGCAGAAATTGACAAAGCAACTCATCTCGACTAATTTGCAAGGTGTCAAGAAAAGATTGTTCAGTAACATAATTTAGAAGAGAAATTGAATCGCTTTCAACTTGCCTAGAAATTGCTCCAATCAGCTCTTCAATGGTTCTAAAATTATTGAAGGTTAAGTTGACGGGCTTCTGTTTTCCTATTCTAAGATGTTTGATTAATTGTCGATTGCTCCAGTCTTTCTTAATTTCATAAAGTCCAGATTTGACGCTTGAGTCATTGTACTTCATGAGCTTGGCCGTGAGTTCAAAACTGCCAAGGTTTTCAATCATATTTTCAGATTCAAGAATGTTTTTTAAATCAGAAAAGTTGCTGCCAGTCGGGATGTATAGATCTGCCGTTTCGTCCTGAATCGAAACATTCGATGCCCAGACTGAATTATAAAGGTAAAATCCTGCAATTGCTGCTATTAGAATCAGAAATAGTAGAACGTAAAGAAGCTTTTTCATATCGATTAATACTGTTCCTTGTCAGAAGGGAAATCTCTTTCTTTTACATCAGTAATATATTGCTCAACTGCTTTTTTTACATCAGTATACAAATCCAAGTATCTTCTTAAAAATCTAGGGTTGAATTCTTTGGTGATGCCTAGCAAATCGTGCGAAACAAGGACCTGACCATCGACATGCTTACCTGCTCCAATTCCAATGATTGGTATTTTCAAAGTTTGAGCTGCTTCCTTTCCAAGCGCGGCAGGAATTTTTTCTAACACAACTCCAAAGCATCCTACTTTTTCCAGCAACTTAAGATCTGAAATTAGTTGGGCTGCTTCCTCTACTTCTTTTGCTCTTACTGTGTATGTTCCAAATTTGTAAATTGATTGAGGGGTTAGTCCTAAATGACCCATTACTGGTACACCAGCTTTCAATATTCTTACTATCGAATCGATAATCATCTCGCCTCCTTCTAGTTTCACTGCATGAGCGCCGCTTTCCTTCATGATTCTAATGGCACTCTTAATCGCTTTTCTGGAATCGCCCTGATAGGTACCAAAAGGTAAATCGACAACAACCAAGGCTCTGTCTACAGCTCTCACAACAGATTGTGCATGGTATATCATTTGATCTAAGGTAATTGGTAACGTTGTTTCGTGGCCAGCCATTACATTTGACGCTGAATCACCCACTAATATGACATCAATACCAGCATCATCATAGATTTTTGCCATGCTGTAATCATAGGCTGTAATCATAGAGATTGGTTGGCCTGCATCCTTCATTCCTTGCAGAATATGAGTGGTAACCTTTTTAACTTCCTTTTTTACTGTTGACATAGAGGTTTTTTATGTGCTGCAATATATGAAATACACTTGATTTAACTCTAATAGGAGTTGCAGCGACAAAATTGGGAATTTATCAATTATTCAAGGCTTCAGTATGATCAAAATCGATTATGTTTGTAGGATGAAATTGAAGTTTCTTGCACTTTTAAGTATCTGTAGTCTTTTCGCCTGCGATAATGATCTTGATCTAACAGACGATTACAAAGATATTCCAGTCGTTTATGCCATTATGAATATGCCTTCTTCAGAACAGTTTATAAGAATTGAAAAAGGTTTTATTGATGAAACTACCTCAGCATTACAAATTGCCACTAACCCGGATTCATTATATTACATGGAAGCAGTTGTCTCTATAAAAGATAATCAATCGGGTACAGTTTTTCCATTTGAAATGGTTGATGGTGCAGAATTTGGCCTTCCAAGAGATCCTGGAATTTTCGCAAGTGATCCCAACTATCTTTATAAAAGTGAATCAAATTTCCAGCCTCAGCCTGGACAAGAATATACTTTACAAATCCAAAGGCCTGGTCTTGATACATTAGTTACGGCTACGACTGTTATGGTTGGTATTCCAAATATTGTAAGACCAAGCCAGTCTGGAGCTGCTTCATTGGATTTCGCCTATAATCAAAACACGACTTTAAAGTGGAATGGTGATGGGAATAGCGGACTCTATGATATAGCTTTTAATATCAATTATAGAGAGAGAAATATAATAGAAGGTGGTGCCTTTGAAAATAAATCTGTGAGATGGACTGTAAGGTCAAACTTTGATGATGAAACAATGGAACTACAAGGCTTGCAGTTTTATGGGGCTATTTCAAACTTACTCGATGAGGATCCTGATGTTGTCAGAAAACTTAGCAACTTGGATATGATTGTAGCTGTTGGTGGCCTCGAGGTAAAAGAATACGTGAGAATAGGCCAAGCCAATTCTGGATTGACTTCATCACAGGATATTCCAGTATTTACAAACTTGAGCGAAGGTAGAGGTTTGTTCTCTTCTCGTCAAGAAGCCATTAATCCTAGCATTCAGCTAACCAATAAAACTTTAGATTCACTCCGAAATGGCATCTTTACCAAAAATCTAGGTTTCATAGAATAGACAAAATGTCTGTTGATATGTCATTTTTTCTACCATAACGCTCATTTATCAGTCTAATTTGTCCTTTTTGTCAGTCTAAATCCATGATTTATGGCTTGGCACATGTATTGACATTAATCATATATATTTATTCAAGTAAACTTTAAAACAATACAATAAAACATGGGTAAAATAATAGGAATTGACTTAGGAACCACAAATTCAGTAGTTGCTGTAATGGAAGGTAATGAACCTGTAGTTATACCAAATGAGGAAGGAAGAAGAACAACACCTTCTATCGTTGCTTTTCTTGAAAATGGAGAAAGAAAAGTTGGGGATCCTGCCAAAAGACAAGCAATTACTAATCCGACGAAAACAATTGCATCTATAAAGAGATTTATGGGTAATAGATTTTCTGAGGTTGGAGTTGAGAAGGATAGAGTTGCTTACAAAGTGCTCAAAGGTGATAATGATACGGTGAGAATAGAAATTGATGACCGAAAATATACAGCTCAAGAAATTTCTGCGATGGTTCTTCAAAAAATGAAAAAGACTGCAGAAGACTTTCTAGGTTCGAAAGTTACTGATGCTGTTATTACTGTTCCAGCATATTTTAATGATTCTCAAAGACAAGCAACGAAAGAAGCTGGAGAAATAGCTGGACTTAACGTACAAAGAATTATCAATGAGCCAACAGCTGCGGCCTTGGCTTATGGAATGGATAAGAAAGGACAAGACTCTACAATCGCAGTTTTTGATTTAGGAGGAGGAACCTTCGATATTTCTATTCTAGAATTAGGTGATGGCGTTTTTGAGGTAAAATCAACAAACGGAGATACTCACTTAGGAGGAGATGACTTTGATCAGGTAATCATAGATTGGTTGGCTGACGCTTTTAAAACTCAAGAAGCTATAGATCTAAGGAAGGATCCAATGGCATTGCAGAGATTGAAAGAAGCTGCAGAAAAAGCCAAAGTTGAATTATCCGGTTCTACTGAAACGGAAATAAATCTTCCTTACGTTACGGCTGTAGATGGTGTACCAAAGCACTTGGTAATGAAATTGAGCCGAGCTAAGTTTGAGCAATTAGCTGATGATTTAGTAAAGAGAACTTTAGAACCTTGTAAAGCAGCATTGAAAGATGCAGGTTTAAGTACTAGCGATATTGACGATGTAATTCTTGTAGGAGGTTCAACAAGAATTCCAAAAATTCAAGAAGTTGTAGAGGAATTCTTTGGAAGGAAACCAAACAAAGGAGTAAATCCTGATGAGGTAGTTGCTGTTGGAGCAGCCATCCAAGGAGGTGTATTAAGTGGAGATGTGAAAGATGTTCTTCTTTTGGATGTTACGCCATTATCAATGGGTATAGAGACAATGGGTGGAGTATATGATGTAGTCATAGAATCAAACTCTACAATCCCGACTAAAAAGTCGAAGGTTTATTCTACGGCAGCTGACAATCAGCCTAGTGTAGAAATACACATACTGCAAGGAGAGAGACCAATGGCAAAGGATAATCGCCCAATTGGTAGATTTATCTTAGATGGAATACCACCTTCTAGAAGAGGAATGCCACAGATTGAGGTAACATTTGATATGGATGCCAATGGTATCCTCAACGTTTCCGCAAAAGACAAAGGAACCGGTAAGGAGCAAAATATTAAAATAGAAGCTTCTACAGGTTTGTCAAAAGAGGAAATTGAAAAAATGAAGAATGAAGCTGCTGCAAATGCAGAATCTGATAAAAAAGCAAAAGAGAATGCTGATAAAATTAATCAAGCTGATGCTTTAATTTTCCAAACAGAGCAGCAATTAGGTGAGTACGGAGATAAAATTCCAGAGGACAAGAAAGGAGCGATTGAAACAGCATTGACAAACTTAAAAGCTGCCCATGAAAGCAAAGATTTTGATTCTATTGACAAAGCATTAGAAGAAATGAATACTGCATGGCAAGCTGCAAGTGAAGACATCTACAAAGCTTCACAAGAGGCTAATACTGGAGGAGCAGAACAAGCGCAGGCAGATCCTTCTGCTGAAACTAGCACTGAGGAAGGAACGGAAGATGTAACTGACGTTGAGTTTGAAGAAGTTGATGAAAAGTAAGTAGTAGATAATCTAAATTAAAAGAGGCTCTCAAATGAGAGCCTCTTTTTTTATAACTTTTACTACCATTCTTCGATAAGCAGATGTTTTAGAAAATTACTGAGACCTTTTTCCAATTTAGAATAGTCTCCATCTGATTCAAATTGAACGTTTAATTCTTCAAACATCTGTTCTAAATCCTGGTCTGTTTTTATGTAGTCTGCCTTATTTTTCATGATAAAATCTACTCTTTCATAATCTGACATTTTCTCAAACTTTGATAGGGTATTGTCTACTAGCAAACCGTCATATTTGCTTTTAATCATTGCAATCTCCCTTACACTGATTTCGTAATCCGCAATAGAAGCATACAAGAGCATAAACACCATGAACTCCTCTGAGTTAGTTTTTGTACTGGAAGTAATCATAATTATTAGTGGTAAAATATAATACATCGAATATAGTACAGCTATTGAATATTATACAAGAGATTAGAGTATTTTATTGTAAAACATCCGCTAATTCAGATTGAAAAGCAAAGCTCTTTCCCTCAAAATCAATCTTTGTTCCATAATGCTTGATTCCATTACTTATCACAAGATTAGGGATTTGAAGGGCCTGATTGTAAAGAGATATTTGATCAAACACACTAGTATTTAGGGACGTAGTGTAACCTTTGAATTCAAAAAGGGAAATAGGTTTGTGGTCAGTAGAATACACCACTAGGTCAAATCGTCTGCGCTTTTCATAAACGATAAATTGCTTTTCTACATTTATTAGTTTAGGCGATATTTTGTAGTTTCTTAGCAGTAATTGAACCCAACTTTGCCTTATGATTTCTTCTGGTTGGATGACCAAATATTTTCTCCGAATCTCGCAAAAGATCTTTTTTTCATCATTCTCAATTTGAAATTTGAGAAATTCTTTCATTGAAATTAGATCAATATTTCTAAGTTCAGAAATCTGTGGATTTTGCTTTGACAAAACAAATATTTAGGCGACGTAATTTTCTGTTGTGTATTCTGGCTTCTGCTTTGGTTTATCTTTTTCTATAATAAGATCAGCCAACAACGATGTAATTAAATCTTTACCAATTAGATAATAATCTTTAGACCAAACATTTTTGAATTGAATATTATTCATTTTCATCAATTCAATAACATCTATTTGTTCAAATCTATCTGTTCTGTTTAAATTGAATAATCCATCTTGTATTAAGACGATTAAATCTTTTTTCTCTTGTGTAAAAATATCCTGCAAAATTTCAACTGGGTTATCTCCAAGGTTCACCTCTTGTACGTCTCCAATTAGTCTTTCTAACAAACCATTTTTTGCTTGAGTCCAATAAGAAATGAAGATGCTTTGCTGATTCTGATATACTTTGGTGGGCAAACCAAATTTGCAAAGCTCTTTGCTGAATATTCTAGAATTTTCAAGGAGATTTATTTCTTTCTTATTTTGCTGATAGAAGCCTTCAGCAACCATATTGAAATCAGTTTTCTTATAAGCATGGTTTGAAATAGATTGGATGGCAACGAATTTCTTGCCAGTAGCTAATTTGTTGTTTCCAACCATCTCAATCAAATCACTTCCCTCTAAAACAATTATATAATCCCAAGTACTTAGCAGATCTTTATTGTTGACCAATTTCTTTTCATCTATCAATGTAATAGGGAAGTATGTCGCTATTAATTTTCCCCAAGAAGCAAGGGCAACTTCTACATTCAATCTATTTATCTGACTGTGCAGCATTCTTCTGATTTCAGATTGCATATCTTCATATGTTTTGTCAGCCCATAATTTTTGCTGACGCCAATAGTGTTGAATGTAATCTATTTTTGTTTGCTGCTCGAGAAGTAGATGTTGAGTAAAAGATTCATAATCAAATGCTTCAGCAAAATGATGGCTAAAATTCTTGTTTAGAATTTTTAATAAATACCAATTTTCAAAAATATCACACCATTCTTCTGAATCTATTTGAATCAAAGGTTCCACGATCTGCTGTAATGCTTCAGAATTTTCAGGATTTGCATTAGAATCAATTGACCAAAGTATAAAGTCATTATTGTTTATAATGAAATTGATTGACTTTTGAAGTTGGAATATGATTTCATTTACATCCTGTATAACGTCGTCATGATGCTTTTTTGAAATTTTAAAAGTTCTATTTAGCCACTCCTTGGAGTTGATTCCAAAGTATAGGTTTTTTATTTCTGAAATCTGTTCGTCTATATTAAATAATACCGAATCCTCCTCATCTGCTTGGTAGACAAATATATCCTCCAATTGATTTTTAATACCAGCAATATCGATGGATTCGAAATTATTCATATTGAGGGTATTGATGGTCGTATATTGTTTGATTGTACTTATCTGTGTTTTAATATCTTCCTCAATGGTAGCTATTTGTTTTACCAAAGGATCTTTTTCAAAACCTAATAAGCCAGTTTTTAATGGATTAGTCTTTTGTTTGTTCTTAAGATATATAATCAGAGACTTAAGTCTAAACAATTCGTTGCAAGCCTGCTTTACTTGATTGAAAACAATCGATGAATCAGCCTTGGCCATTGTTCTTTCTCTTTCCGCCAAGTCCTTTATATCAAGTTGAACTTCTTTCAACTTTTCCATTAAAGTATAGAAGTACTCTATTCTATCATCAATTTCTTTTTCTTCTTTGATGCTTTGATAGAAACCTGCTTTAAATGGATCTAATTCTTTTAGACTTGTATAATGCATTCTAAAATTTGTGACCTTGGTTTGCAGATCGTTTCTTAGTTGCATCAACTCATCTAACGACCAATTGAATTTTGTTTCATCAATTTTTTGATCCAACAATGTGGTCCAGCCATCTCGATTTAATAAAGCCTTATAGTCAACTAAAGATTGCCAACTTAAGTCTTCTATCACTTCTTTGTCCATTGCATCATAGGAATGCTGTAATGAAGTTTTATAATTGCTTGTTAGGGTTTGTATATGTCTAAGAAAATTGATGTCAATAGACTTGGTTTGATGATCTCTTAAGATTCTAGAAAAATTGAGATCCTCAGCTTTAAAAATACCTTCGTTGGCATTAACTGTTAAACTAAGATTGGCTAAACCTAATTCCGAAAGATCATTTTTGATTAAATTTTGGGAATTGCTAGCACTTGTAACAACGGCTATTTTTTTCCCCTTAGCGAGGCTGTCAATTATTAGTGATTGGAGAAGCTCCAAACATTGTGATTGCTTATTAAAACTAATGCTAGCTCTAGTATAGTTATTGAGCCCATTAAGTAATTTGCTTACTTCTGGATGTGGTATCCTTAATTCCATCATTTATGTAGTTTCTAAGGCACAAATATAGATAATATTTTAATATGTAGACAGCTGTTTGATAGCAAAATACATATTAGAATAAATAAAGAAGCACCTCAAAACGATCTGAGGTGCTTCTTTTGGTTAAGTAGGAGGTTATTTGTTCATTTGACGATTCCGCCAGATACCTTTTCTCCATTTTTATAGATATATTCTAGTGTTACATTTCCTTCATCATCAAAATATTTCAAGTTTCCATCTTGAACACCATTTTTAAATTCTATTTGCTTTAAAAGCTTTCCTTTTTGGTTATACTCTTCATAAGTACCTTCCATTTTTCCTGCTACATAAGGAGTGGACTTTTCTAGGCGCCCAAATTTGTATGTGGCAACGATTCCATCATAAATACCTGCCTTATAATCAGACTTCTTCTCGATCTGCCCTCTATTGTTGAATGTCAAGCTTGGTCCATTTAACTGACCATCAACCCAAGAAGCCAGAGTTTGGATTCGTTCATTATCCTCATGGTAAGTCATCCAAGTGCCATTCTTTTTTCCATTGACAGTATAACCTGACTCTAAAAGTCTTCCATCACCAGCTGCTTTATAAACATAAGTGGCATCAGATCCTGCCATTTGTTCTTCATTAAATCCGGCTAAATTTGCATCCGTTGAGGGAGTAGGAGCGACAGCTGCGCCTCCACCTGTGCCACCACAGCCGAATAATGCAACAATTGTAAAAATCAGTAAGAAATATCTCATAGCTATATTAATTTTGTATAATATTACGAATTTAGAACATATATGTTATTAACCAAAACAGTTAATGAAGAATAAAGAAATTGCAGCTAAGTTTAATTTACTTGCCAAATTGATGGAATTGAATGGTGAAAACCAATTTAAGACCAGATCCTATAGTAGTGCTTACAATACCCTGAGAAAATTTCCTAAGCCATTTACCGAAATGTCAGAGGATGATATCAAAGAAATCCCAGGTGTAGGAAAAGCGATTCAAGAAAAAATAATGGAACTCACAAGTACTGGTCAAATGGCTATTTTACAAAAGTACTTAGAGGTAACACCGCCTGGTATTGTTGAGATGTTGATGATAAAAGGTTTGGGACCTAAGAAAGTTGATCAGCTATGGAAAGAATTGGAAATAGAGTCTCCAGGAGAGTTACTTTATGCTTGCAATGAAAATAGATTGGTAGAACTAAAAGGTTTTGGCGCCAAAACTCAAACTTCCATAAAGGAGCAAATAGAGTATCATCTCAGCTCAAGAGATAAATTTCATTATGCAAGTCTAGAGTCGCCCGCAAAGAATCTCCTTGAAGAAATTCAAGAACAATTTCCAGATGAGCTAACAGAAATTACTGGAGAAATTGCGCGGAGATGCCAAATTGTAAATCAAATTGAGATTATTACAACGGTAAATCCAATAGTTTTGGATGCGTACCTAAACGATGATGGTGAACATGAGTATGAAGGATATCCAGTAATTTTTATTGAGTCGGAGCATGAGAGTTTCTGGCAGATCTATATTGAGACAAGTAGCCATGAATCTTATTTAGAGCACTTTGGATTGGAAGGCATAGATGGTGAAAGTGAAGAGGATATTTATGAAAAACTTGAATTAGATTTTCATCCTGCATTTGTACGTGATAAAGAAAATATTGATTGGTTGCACAGAAACCCATTTGACGAAAGTCTAATAATCGCAGATGAGGATATCAAAGGAGTGGTCCATAATCACAGTACTTACTCAGATGGGGTAAATAGCCTAGAAGAAATGGCTCGTCAAACCGAAAAACTTTCTTATGAATATCTGGTCATGACAGATCATTCTAAATCTGCATTTTATGCAAATGGATTGAATGAAGATAGGTTGCTAAATCAAATTGAGGAGATTGCTGAATTGAATAATAAGCTTGGGATAAAGGTTTTTACAGGAATAGAATCTGATATTCTATTTAATGGTGACCTTGACTACAGCGATGATATTTTAAAGCAATTGGATGTGATTGTTGCGTCAGTTCATTCTGTTCTAAAAATGGATGAGGAAAAAGCAACCTCTCGATTAATCAAAGCAATCGAAAATCCTTACACAAGAATTTTAGGACATCCAACAGGAAGATTACTATTATCTAGAAAAGGCTATCCTGTCAATTTTACGAAAGTAATCGATGCATGTGCTGCAAATAATGTCGCAATCGAAATGAATGCCAATCCCTACAGATTAGACATGGATTGGAGATTTATCCAACAAGCGATGGAGGCGGGCGTTATGATAAGTATCAACCCAGATGCTCATAGTATTGCTGGAATTAGTGATATCCACTATGGAGTTTGTGCTGCAAGCAAAGGAGGATTAACAAAAGATATGTGCCTGAATACCAAAGGGTTAAAGGATTTTGAGACTTGGATAGCCCAGAAATGAGGATTTTTATAAGTAAATGCCTTATAAATAGGTTGTTAATCGGTTGTTAACTAAGTTGATAAAGCAGATTTTGAACAATTAGGGTTATACATTTGTATTGTAAATATTACAGAAACATTTTTTAATTCAATAATACACGTAAATGAAAAATTTTAAATTATTAAGCTTGTTATTCGTTCTTGCGACTATGTCTTTGGTTTCATGCAAAAATGACAGTGCTGTAAATACTGCAGAAGCTGCTGTTGAAGAAGTTAGAAGCGTACCATCTGCTGCAACAACGAACGATGCTGTGACAAATGCAGCTGCTAGTACTGAACCTGCTGTTCCAGCTGGTCCGCTTACTACACTTGAATTTACTGAATCTACTTTTGACTTTGGAGAAGTTATGGAAGGAGATAAAGTAAATCACAAATACCAATTTACAAACACTGGTTCAGAGCCATTGATCATTAGCAACGCTAAAGGTTCATGTGGATGTACAGTTCCAAACTGGCCAAGAAACCCAATTGCTCCAGGTGAAACTGCAGAAATTGATGTAACTTTTGATTCAAAAGGAAAAGGAAAAGTTGGAGGAAACCTTCAGTCAAAGAGAGTAACAATTACTGCTAACACTGATCCTGCTAACAACTACCTTACAATCAAAGGAAAGGTAAATAAAACTGAAGAAGCTGCTCAATAAGGATAGCCTCATTTAATGAATTAAAAAAAAGCCGGTAGCATTGTTGTTACTGGCTTTTTTTATGCCTCATGCAAAAAAGAGAATCTAAGTATTTCAAAACTTTGTTTGAGCTATTATGTTACCTTAGCACGATGAAAGATTATCTAAAATTGGTAAAATTTAGCCATACAATTTTTGCACTTCCTTTTGCAATGGTGGGCTTTTTTTTAGCGGTTTTGGATCAAGGTGACTTAAGACTACGCAGCTTGGTACTGGTTCTCATGTGCATGGTTTTCGCCAGAAATGCAGCGATGTCGTTCAATAGGTGGGCAGACAGAAATATAGACGCTAGAAATCCGAGAACGGCAAAAAGAGAGATTCCAGCGGGTGTACTTTCTGCAAATAAAGTATTGATTTTTGCGATTTCAAATTCAATTTTATTTATTGTTTGTAGCTGGTTTATCAATCCGTTTTGTTTCTATTTAAGCCCTATTGCTCTAGCTGTTGTTTTGGGTTATTCCTATGCAAAACGATTTACTTCTTTGGCGCACTTTATCTTGGGTATAGGTCTAGCTTTAGCTCCAATAGGTGCTTACCTGGCTGTAACAGGTCAGTTCTCTATCATATCAATTTTATATGGTCTAGTTGTATTAACTTGGGTTGCAGGCTTTGATATTATTTATGCCTTGCAGGACGAATCTGTTGATGTTGAATTAGGACTTCATTCTATACCAAGTAGATTTGGTTCAAAAGGAGCATTGAAACTATCCTTCTTTGTGCATCTCATTTGCGTTTCTTGTTTGCTCATTGCTGCATATTTATGTGCGATTAAGTACGAAGAGATGAGATACTTATTTGGGATAGGAACTGTTCTTTTTCTAGTTCTGATTTTCTACCAGCACAAGTTGGTGAAACACGATGATCTTTCAAGAATCAATATGGCATTTTTTAAAACAAATGGGATGGCAAGTTTGTGCTTTGGTCTCTGCTTTATTATAGATGCAGTCCTTATATAATTATCTATTTAATAGAAAGCTTATCATCTTTTCAAAAGCTCTTTTTCTGTGACTCATGCCGTACTTTACTTCAGTTGGTAACTGGGCAAAGCTATAATGGTATCCATATGGAATAAAAATTGGGTCGTAGCCAAAGCCCTTATCTCCAACTTTTACAAAACCAATCTTACCATTGATGATTCCTTCAAATTGATGTTCCTCTCCTTCAAGTATCAAAGACAATACTGCTCTGAATCTAGCTTTTCGATTTTTGATTCCTTCCAGATTTTTTAGAACCAAATTCATATTATCGTCACGATTTTTCTGATCGCCTGCATACCTGGCAGTTAGTACCCCTGGAGCATTATCTAATGCCTCAATTTCTAAACCAGAATCTTCAGAGAAAACATTAGTTTTATAGCGGTTATATAGAAATTCACTTTTCTGTTTTGCATTTCCAGATAAAGTATCCTGGGTCTCAGGAATATCTTCTGTAAAACCTAACTCTGACATCGGCTTCACAGTTATATTACTGCCCGGCGGAATCATGGTGGAAATCGCTTTTACCTTATTGATATTTCCTGTTGCAAAAATCAATTCCATTACTTGAATATTTTTTTGAGATAAGCCCAAAGCTGTTTTTTCTTTTCAACGTCAGTTGCCAATTCTTCTAATGAATGACTTAGATGAATTACAAAATTTTCTGTGACCATGGGGTAGTGTGGTTTTAGATCTGATTGTAGACTTAATTGATGAACATCGAGACCAAAGATAAAGTAGTGTTTGCAAGGCGACTTTCTATAAAGTTCATTGAGAACTACACGGGCATTTTGAGTTTTGAGTTCGATGATTGAAACATCATTTTCAACATCAAGACCTACGGCAGAAATGATCTTATGAAGAAGTTCCTTATGCGATTTGTAGTGTTCTTCAAAAACAATGAAGCCAATATTTCGTTTATTTAAGCCATGTTCGGTTAACGGAGACTTTCCAAGTATTTCGTAAAGAGCTGTTTTTTCTTCCATTTATAGAATTAAATATTGGAAATATTGATTTTTAAGTATTTAATAGGGATTATTCATAGAGCTTTGCAAAAAAGTTTTCAATTTTCTATAACTTTACATAAAACTTGCTGAATGACTCAACCTAAAATTACTATTTCCAAAGTCGAATCCTCACGATTATCTGAAATAGATTTTGATAATTTACCTTTCGGTAAAATTTTCTCTGACCACATGTTTGCTGCTGACTATGAAAATGGTGAATGGAAAGACTTCAGAATTGTCCCAATGGCAAACTTAAGTATTCATCCTGGAAACCTTGCTTGGCATTATGGCCAATCGATTTTCGAAGGCATGAAAGCAAGTAAATCCAAAGACGGAGTACCTATGTTGTTTAGGCCTGAAGAACATATCTATAGATTAAATGCATCCGCGAGAAGAATGTGCATGCCGGAATTTCCTGAAGATGTTTTTATTGAAGCTATAAATACTTTAGTGCACATGGAACAAGATTGGATTCCATCACAAGAAGGTAGCGCATTATATTTAAGACCATTGATGTTTGCAATGGATGAAGCATTAGGAGTGAGGCCGTCTACAAATTACAAGATGCTTATTATGGCATTGCCTGTTGGTCCTTACTACTCTAAGCCAGTTAGTTTATTGGCAGAAACAACTTACATAAGGGCTGCAAATGGTGGAGTTGGAGAAGCAAAAACTGCAGGAAATTATGCTGCATCATTATATCCAGCTAAACTTGCAATAGAGGCTGGCTACGATCAGATTATGTGGTTGGACGCAAAGGAATTCAAATATATCCAAGAGGTAGGAACGATGAATATCTTCTTTGTTATTGGTGACACGGTTGTGACACCAGAAACAACCGGAACAATCCTAAAAGGAATAACAAGAAAATCGGCTATTGAAATTTTAAAGTTTAATGATTATAAAGTGGAAGAGAGATTGATTTCTATTGATGAGGTGGTCGCAGCTCATGCTTCTGGAGAATTAAAAGAAGTATTCGGTGCAGGGACGGCAGCAGTTATTGCTAAAGTTTCCAAAATAGGTTACGAAGGAAAAGATATGGTTCTATCAGGTGATACCGAAGTAGGCGATCTTATCAAGAAAACTATTAATGGATTGAGATTAGGTACTGAAATAGATCATTGGAATTGGACAGTGGCTGCAAAAGGCGCACCTGTCAATGTTTAAAAGATAAACCAAGGATATAAAAAAAGCCATTGAGCAAACTCAATGGCTTTTTTATTTATTAATCTTAGGCTTTAGTTTGCCATTTGGTCATAAGTCCATGTCAAGTACACGATTCTTCCAATCTGCGGGCCTCCATAATTTGTAACATATTTATTTTTCAAGATGTTGTTTACTCCTAATTTGATAGTAGAGTTTACCGTTTTTAGATTGTAACTAACTTGAGCATCTACAGTACTGTAAGACGGTATCGTTCCGTTCCCAAATGACCCAATCCATTCAAATTCATTCTGCCATCTATAGTTTGCTCCGAATGAAAGCTTATCTAAAATTTTTCTGTTAAACAAACCCGCATTAATTCTCAAAGTGGGAGTATTAAAGCCTGGATCGAAGGCTTCAAAGCCTGATGGCAATTCAGTCTCGTCAAATGAAAAATCATTATAAGTAACATTTCCTGAGAATTTCCAATTTTTGGAAAAGACATAATCAGCGCCAAATGTTGTTCCCCAACTTGCTATATCAACTGGAGCATTGAAGTAAGGTCTGAAAACTGTTCCCGCTGGTAAGGTATTACCTTTGTGAGTTGTTGGTTCTTTGCTTACTACATTATCTTGGTAGATAAAACTGTTGTAGATATTGTAGTAAAAATTTACATCTATGAAAAGCTTGTTGTTGGTAATCCCTTTGTAACCAATTTCAAATGATCTAAGTTGCTCTGGTTGAACATAATCTAAAAATATAGTTTCTCTCAAGGATTCATCTCCTGACATAGCAGCTCTGATGAAAGATGCTTCAGACCAAGCACCACCTTCAAAAATTCCGTATCGTTCTGCATTTGCCCTAGAGCCTCCTAATAAAATAGATGAAGTAGGGAAGTATATATATTGTCCTTGAGTCGTTGGGTTTCTAAATCCCGTTTGGAAAGATGTCCTAAGGTTGTGTCTTCGTTTTTCATCCAATGAATATACAAGGGAAAGTCTTGGAGAAATCTGACCCTCGAAATTTTCGTTTTTATCATATCTGATTGATGCTCCTATTTTTAATTTATCATTAGCAACTCTTTTGGTTGCTTGTAGGTAGGCACCAAATTCAGAGATATTGATTCTTTCGCTTATTCCATCTCCGTCAAAGTCTTCATTAAATACGGTGCCATCTGTAAATAAACTGTACAATCTCCAGTTTCCACCTGCTTGTAAACCAATAGCATCATTGGTTAGACTTGATAGGTCATAATTTCCTTCAACATGGTACAAGCCTGAGTCATCAATAAAACTTGCTCCGCCACTTTGAAACAATCCTTGTCTCACATCAGCAATAGCATCTGCAAGAGCTGGATCATAATTTCCTTGACTATCAGGAATCAAGCTTGGACCCTGTGCTCCAGAAACTAGTGCCGTTGCCCAATCAAAAGAGACAGCTTGAGCTGCTGCTGCTGCATCTATGTTGGGGTAGGCGTTAGCAATCAATCCTTGTACAGTCGTCAAGAATTGCTCTCCTAGTCCTTGTGCCAATAATACTTTTTGTGAGTCCGTCAATAAATTGGTTCCTCCTTTATCCGCAAAGGCTGTTGCAGCCTGAGGGTCATTTGGGTTGATCCCTAGAAGTGCTTGTAGAGCACCATTCATGGCCAAGTTAAGTGCAACTCCGTATCCTTCTGTGTATGGTAGAGTAAGTGTCTGACCATTATATTCAACGTCAGTGAAAACAGTACCGCCTGGAGTATAAGGTAATGTCCCAAGTGCTGTGAGATTATAAGAATCTCCAGCGTCTGTCAAAGATGCATATGCTCTTATGTTCCATTTGTCACCATTCAATTCCCACTTTATAAATTGTTGAACTAAATCTCTTAAAGCATATCTTTCACTTCCTTGATAAACAGAAGATCCTGATCCCCATTGGTAAGAGAAATTGGTTTCAAGATTTTCACTAAATTTATAATGTGCAGCTCCTCCAAATTTGAAACTTTCTGCTCTTCTGCTTTCGAGAAGGATGTGTTCTGGTAAGCCTTTTCTAGTAAACGTTACAGGAACTCCGTCAGACCCTGTAATATCAAATCTCACTTCATCTCCATATAGATTTACCCCGTCAAATGCTACATCATCAGGAGATAAGTCTCCGAAGGTCAATTTGGATCTTTGGTTGTCATAATCATTAGCTTCCCAATCTTGAGCCCACAAGGTGGAAGCATTTATTTTGAATGCAAACTTGTCATTAAAAGATTTGGCATATCTAATAGTTGCACCGTACATTGGATCAACAGTATTGCCGTCGGTAAATCCTGTTTTGATTTGAGCGCTTAAGCCTGGATAATCAAAAGGATTTTTACTTGTCATCAATAAAATTCCGTTAAAAGCATTGGGACCATATAAAGCTGATGAAGCACCAGGAATTAATTCTACATTCTTAATATCAAGGTCTGATATTCCAACAATACTTCCTGTAGGGAAATTTAAAAGAGGAGCTGCATTATCTATCCCATCTTGCAACTGGACAAACCTTGTATTTCCATGACCTGCAAATCCTCTAGCGTTGATTGAATTAAACGTCAAACTAGCTTGAGTGTGTGCAACACCCTTCAATCTAGTAATTTCATCATAGTAATCTGCTGATGCACTTTGCTTGATGGCTGTTAAGTCTAATTTTTCAACTGTCACTGGTGATTCTAAAATTGATTCCTCAATTCTAGAGGCAGAAACAACAACTTCGTTTGCCATAAAAGCTTCTGTATTCATCTGGACATTCAAAGTGCTGTTGGTTCCGTCAATAGTAATCCGCTGTTTTTCATATCCTACCAACGAGAAGACTAAAACGGAAGGTGTTTGATCAACTCGAATCTCATAGTTTCCGTCTAAATCAGTGATTGTTCCTTTTACAGTGCCGTCAATGTAGATATTGACCCCAATTAATGTTTCTCCATTATCTGAGTCTGTAACTGTGCCTACAACATCAGATTGGGCATGAATTCCAAATGACATTACAAATAGCAATATCAATGTGGCTATTAAATTGCTTAATTTCATATTTATGTAATTGGTTTGATTAGTATTTATACCTATAAATATTGGCATTTTAGGACGAAATAAAAAATAATAATAGGTAGGATAGTACAGTTATAGGACAAGATGCTAAACCATTGGGTTCAAATGCTGTTTTTAGCCTATGTTTGACCTAAAATCTAATTGTTGAAAAATATCCTGTTACCAATTCTTGCACTCCTTATAGTTAATAATATGTTTTCGCAAACCTGCACCCTTAAAGGTTTTGTTATGGATGCGAATAACAATGAGCCAATAATATTTGCCAATATCTTCATTCAAGGAGGTACTACGGGGACAAATTCTGATGAAAATGGCTACTACGAGATTAACACATTAAATCCTGGAATATATACAATAGAGGTCAGCTACATTGGTTATGATAGTGCTATCAAGCAAGAAATTGAACTGACTCCAAATCGTCCCACTGAGTTAGATTTTAGCTTAGAAGAAAGCGCAAATCAATTGAAAGAGGTTGTTGTCAAAGCCTCGGCGTTTACAAAAACGGAAGAGTCTCCTGTTAGTTTAAGAAATATTGGTGTCACAGAAATAAAAAGGCGTCCAGGTGGAAACAGAGATATTTCTCAGGTGGTTAAATCACTACCTGGAGTAACTTCCTCGGCATCTTTTAGAAATGATCTGATCATTAGAGGAGGTGCGCCAAACGAAAATCGATTTTATTTAGATGATGTGGAAATTCCAAACATCAATCACTTTGCAACTCAAGGTTCTAGTGGAGGACCTAATGGAATTATTAATGTTGACTTTATTAGAGAGGTAGATTTTTATTCTGGAGCCTTTCCGGCAAATAGGGGCAATGCACTCAGCAGCGTTTTTCAATTCAAACAAAAGGATGGTCGAGATGATAGGCTAGGGTTCAATGCAACTGTTGGCGCAAGTGATTTAGGAATAACTTTAGAAGGTCCAATAAAGGATAGAACTACCTTTCTTTTTTCTGCAAGGTATTCTTATCTACAATTTTTATTTTCTGTCTTGGAGTTACCGTTCCTTCCGATCTATACTGATTTTCAAACCAAGATTAAATTCAAGCCTAATAACAAGGAAGAGATTTATTTTATTGGAATAGGAGCCGTCGATAATTTTGAATTAAACCTCGATGCCAATCAAACTGAAACGCAACAATTTTTATTATCAAATCTTCCGGTAAACAGCCAATGGAATTATACAAATGGTTTGGTCTACAAAAGATATAATGACAAAGGTTCAACAAGTTATATTCTCAGTAGGAATATGTTGAATAATAAAGCTATCAAGTATAAAAACAATGATGAGTCGAATCAGGATAATTTAAACCTAGATTATAAATCTCAAGAAATTGAAAACAAACTGAGAATAGAAACCAATAGAAGGACTGGGGACTGGAAGTATTTGGCAGGAGTTGGAGCGGAGTTGGTGAAGTATAACAACAATACATTTAATAGGATTTTTACTAGTGCTGGGCCACAGGATATAAATTTTGAAAGTGCTATCGACTTTTGGAAATATTATGGCTTTGGTCAATTGAGTAGAAAGTTTTTGGAAAACAGATTGATATTTTCTGTTGGAATAAGAGCCGATGGAAATTCTTACTCTGAGGTAATGTCTAACCCCTTGGAACAACTGTCACCTAGAGCAAGTGCTTCTTTTTCGATAAATGAAAAATGGTCAATTAATGCCAGCGTTGGTTCTTTCTACCAATTGCCGGCATATACGATTTTGGGTTACAGAGAAAGCAATGTACTAGTCAACAAAGAAAATAATGTGAGTTTTATAAAAGCAAACCACTTAGTAGGGGGTTTGGAGTGGAATACTTCATCTAGTGCAAGAGTTACCTTGGAAGGCTATTTTAAGAAATATTCAAATTATCCATTCCTTTTAAGGGATTCAATATCTATTGCAAATTTAGGAAGTGATTTTGGAGTTATTGGAAATGAGCCTGTCGTGAGTGAAGGAGAGGGGAGATCCTATGGTATGGAGTTACTAATTCAGCAGAGACTGTTCAAAGGCTATTACGGCATTCTTGCTTATACCTTAGGATGGAGTGAATTTCTTGATGGTGAAGATTATCTGCCTACCTCTTGGGATTCACGACACATTGTCAATCTAACTTTAGGAAAGCGATTCAAAAATAATTGGGAAGTAGGACTTAATTGGCGTTTCCAAACAGGACTGCCGATTACCCCTTATAGCGACGATTCTTCTTTGATCTTAAACTGGGATCGAAACAACATGGGTATTCGTAATTTCGATCTTATCAATACAGAAAGACAATCTGCATTTAGTCAGGTTGATATTCGGGTTGACAAAAAGATTTTCTTTGAAAAATGGAGCTTGAATCTTTATCTGGATGTGATCAATGTAACGGCGAGTGCTGTGGACACAGAAACCCTTATTCTTGATAGACCTTTGGATGAAAACAATATGCCTATTGGTGAAGGTGTCATAGATAATCCGTCTGACCCAATTCCACTACAGCGATACAAATTGAAAAGTATAAGCGATAATGTTGGAATCCCTATACCGACTCTAGGAATTGTCATAAGTATTTAGAATTACTTATTTTAGAGAAAATAACTATAGTGATACGCCTCATCATTTTGTTAATCATATGTTCACAAATTTTGCTTGGTCAATGCCCAACATCGACTGTTCAGTTAAATTCTAAAGCTGATGTGGATGATTTTGCAATTGATTACCCGAACTGTACTGAACTTAATACTAGTCTTTATATTGAAGGGGCAGATATACATGATTTGACTCCACTAAGCAATTTGACTCATCTACATATGGGCTTACTTTGCTTAGATAATCTATTATTGCCAATTCTAATTGGACTAAATAATGTGGTAACAATGAATGGTATTGTTCTATTGGGGAATAACTTGTTAACAGATTTACAAGAATTAAATGCATTGGAAAAGGTTTTAAGTCAATTCCAAATTGAATCTAATCTAAGTCTAGAAAGTTTCTCAGGGCTCGAAGAACTTGACAGTATTAACAACCAATTCTTTATATTCAACAATATAGAATTAACAAACATTTCAGCCATTGAAAATCTGGAATATATTGGAGGCAATATAATTTTAACAAATGCTTTGAACTTTCTGAATGTTCAATCAACTCATTTTGTGATTTTATTGAATCTACCCCTGGAAATGCATTTATTTCCAATAATGGAGATGGATGTAATTCAATATCGGATCGAAGCAGAATGTCTTCCATGTTAAATGACAAATGCCTGGATTGGACCACAGTGTGGTTCGTGGCGTAACGCTTCACATTGGTCATAAGTGATATCCCTAGCACCTGTCATGATATCTTTATTGGTAGTGGTAGCCATATTGTGATACTTTCAAACTTATCTGCATCTGCCAATACATAGAAGATAGATGCTTCAGTGAATTTTGAAATGGAGCCTTTTGCGACTTTGGATATAGTTGAATAGAAAGTAGTTTGAGATCTAAAACCACTCTACAACTTCATATAGATGTGATATTAAGTTTCAAGGCATTATAGATATAAAATATAAAATATGATTTTTATTTCACATCGGTATAGGGGTGATGTATGATTTTGCTGTCTATTATACAAAGGGTGTTGAAAATTATTCAAAAAAAATAAACCTGCTCAAACGTGAGTAGGTTTTTTTTATTTTTAGATATCAGTGTTGAAGATGTCTAGTCTTAATTAGGATTATAAACATCCTCCATGCCCTCAATCCCTAACTGATGCATATTAGCAATCAAATCTTCTTTTAGAATTTCACAAACATGTGCTGCACCAATTTCTCCCAATGCAGCTACCCCGGTGAGAAAAGCTCTTCCCAGAAAAACAAACTGTGCTCCCATGTGGTAGGCTCGTATAATATCTAGTCCAGATCTAATACCGCTGTCAAACATGATACAGGTTTTTGATTTGAATTCTTGAGCGATAGGACCTAGCAAGTCTATAGCTGGAGGGATGCCGTCAAATTGCCTGCCACCATGATTTGAGACAATGACTCCATCAACTCCAACTTCTATAGCTTGCTCAACATCTCTTGGGTGCGTAATGCCTTTTAGGATTAACGGTCCTTTCCATTCATCTCTTATTTCTTTTAGATAATCCCATGACAAGGTTCCTCCAAAACCAGCTCTCAATTCCTCAAATACCTTGGTAGATTGTTTTGATTCCGCATACTGAATGACCGTCTTTAATTTGGGTAATCCATGTTTTAAAACTTGCCTTGTCCAAGCTGGTGAGGTTAACCCATCCCAAATAAATTTTGCTGTTGGCTCTGGAGGGGTTTTGAGTCCCGCTCTTTTTGTTCTTTCTCGGCGACTTGGATAAGGAACATCTGCCGTTACTATTAAAGTTGAAAATCCAGCTTCTTTAACTCTGCGTAAAATATCCGAAAGAATTTCTTTCTTGCGTGGTGTGTATAATTGGAACCAACTATTGGTCTTACTGATAGGACCGATGGTCTCTGGTGTTTGTGTAGCAACGGTACTTAAGCAATAAGGTATGTTATATTCTACAGCAGTTTTTGCTAGAATCAATTCGGAGCCTGGCCAAATCAAACCAGAGAGTCCGATAGGTGCAATCCCAAATGGTAAATCAAACTCCTTTCCGAATATAGTAGTATTCAATTTTGGATTGAGTTCGCCTTTTAGAAATCTAGGATTAAATAATATTCGATCAAATGCTTCTCTATTTCTTTTCAACGCGACTTCATCTCCAGTTCCTGATTGTAGATATTCCCAAGCGACTTCAGGAATACGCTTTTTTGCTTTCGACTGCAGATCTGAGATTGCAGGATATTTTTCAAGTAATTTTATAGAGTAATTTTTCATCCTTGCTTAATAACAATGTAAAGATGACTTCTTTTCTACTTTTTAAAAACTTAATAGTTGAATAAAAAAGAAAAGGCTGCCTCACACAAGCAGCCTTTCTCATCACTTACTGCTTTTTCTTCGTGCAAGAAGAAGCAGACTTACTGCATTTTTTAGATGAAGATTTTACTTCATGAATTTCTTCGACTTCATTGACTAGGGTAGCAGCTGCTACCTTTGTAGTCTTTACTGGACTCTCCGCTGTAGCTGTTTTACTACTGCATTTAGCCTTGCATTCAGCTTCAGTCATTCCAGTTTTTGCCGCACACTCTTTAATAGAACTGCATGCTCCTTTTTTAGCCTCTTTGTCAGAGACAAACGATGCACTTGCAACGCTAGTAGTTGATGCTTTTGATCCATTACAAACCTTCTTGCATTCCTTCAAAGACACACCTGCTGCTTTAGCACAAGCTTTAGTTGGGACGCATTTCTTTTCTTTTGCAACAACATCCGCATTCTGAGTGCTCGTGCTTTGTCCAAAAGAAACAGTGGACATAAGTATCCACACTATTGTTATTCCTAATATATTTTTCATTTTCAAAAATTTAATACCACTCAGAACCGCTGAGCTACCAGTTGCAACATTGCATTACAAAGCTAGCTAAGCTTCAAGGCTGATCCTGTGAGAGACTTGCCAAATCCTTGTTAAAAACTTGTTAAACGGAAATTTAGCTCGGAAAATAGTCGTCTATTTATGTGTATAAAGAATTATGTATTGAAAAATTGGTTCAAATTAAATCAAGTTCCTTACCTATTTGCCTTTGTTTGTTTAGGTTTGGTGTCACTTGTTGCATTTCAAATCATATGGCTGACAAATTCAAAAGTTCTAATTGAAGAACAGTTTGATCAGAAAGTTAATTTGGCTATAGGTAGTGCATTAAGTGACTTTAATAAGGTGCATCAAACTAAGTTTGATATTGAGGAGGTTGCATGTTGTGATCCCGAAGATGATTGCAAATTTATTGAGTTGGGGAAAGAACCTATGTCAGCCGAATCTCAAGGTGAGCTCGAAGCCTATCTTAAATCATATATGGGCTGTTTTGGGATTGATGAAAAATATAGTGTAGGGATATTTGATACTGGATGCACTATAGTTCCGGATTCAGAAAAATCTTATAGTTGTAGTGTCAATCCTCCAAATTCTGCAAATCAAGAATTCTTATTGGGGGTATCATTTCAATCGAGAGATACGTATCTCTTTGATAAGATGAAATTCATGATTTTGTCTTCCATATTGATTTTCCTTTTACTTTCAACGGTTTCGTTTATCATATTGAGAGCATTGATCAAACAAAAAAGAATAACCTCAAATAATATTGATTTCTTCAATAACACGGCTCACGAGTTGAAGACTCCACTTACAAATATCTCTTTGGCTTTGACGCTCTTAGGAAAGAAACATGAAGCAATAAAAGAAGACAGATATGCTGAAATTATAAAGTCCGAAAACTCAAAACTCTCTCATCAGATCGAACGAGTTTTATTTTTATCAAGAATGGAGAATGGAGAATATCAGCTCAACAAACAAAACGTCAACTTGAAAGAACTGATTCAAGAAGTTGTAGATAATATGCAGTTGATTGTGCAACAAGAAAAGGGATTGATACGTGTTGATTTTCCAGAGGGAAATTACCATGTCCAAGGCGATTATTATCATCTCAGTAACGTGTTTCAAAATTTAATAGACAACAGTATCAAATATTGTGAGAAAGATCCTGTTATAGATATAAAGCTCACGGAAGAAGATAACCATATAAAACTCTCGTTTTCTGATAATGGAATTGGCATTAGCAAACATGACCAGAACCACATTTTTGAAAAATTCCAGCGAGTGAATACAGGAGATGTAAGAGAGGCGAAAGGGTTTGGGATAGGCTTATCTTATGTAAAAACAGTCATAGAAATGCACAAAGGACTTATACAGGTGCATAGTGAGCTAAACAAGGGTAGTCAATTTGAATTATTAATTCCTAATACTTAAAAATTGGAGAAGAAAATTTTACTAGTTGAAGACGATTTAAATATGGGATTTCTACTTGTCAATTATTTGCAAGATGAAAACTTCAAAGTTAAATTGTGTAGAGATGGATTTGAAGGTCTTACTGTAGCTCAAAACGAACACTTTGATCTATGCCTACTTGATGTTATGATGCCAAAATTAGATGGATTTGCATTAGCTAAAGCACTGAGGAAGAAGGGCGTGACAACTCCATTTATTTTTCTCACTGCTAAATCAATGAAGGAAGATAAATTGAATGGGTATTCTGTTGGGGCAGAAGATTATATTACAAAACCGTTTGATGAAGATGAATTGTTGTGTAAAATTAATGTCATCTTAAGAAGAGAAAAAACGGAAAAGCCAGAATGTGGTGTAAAGCATTTTACGATTGGGAAATTTCAATTTGATTATAACTTACATGAATTAATTTTTGAAAGCGAAGTGCACAGAATGACAAAGAAAGAAAATGAAGTTCTCAAACTTCTCTGTATGCAGAAAAATAACATTCTTAAAAGGGATGATGCTGTTCAACATATCTATGGACAAAATGATTATTTTATGGGTCGGTGTTTTGATGTGTATATTTCTAGAATTAGAAAGCTACTAAAAAAGGATCCCTCTATTGAAATTAAGAATGTGTTTAATGTAGGCTTTATTCTAAGCGATAAGTCTGATGTCAAAGTTTCAAGTCAAAAGCCAACTGTCTAGCTTTGCGCAGTGGTATTTACCTCACTTAAATATCGATGTAGTTTAAGAAGTTGAAATTTTAATAGTGATGGTTTTTCTCCCATCAAATTCTTTTTAAAGTCATCTTTTCGTTTGTCTAGCATCTTAAAAGTCATATTATCAAGGCTCCAATCATTTAGCATAAATGCTTTTTGCTCCAAATTTGTATTTAGGTGGTGCCCATCTTCTTTAAGTTGGATCAAATTTGAAATTGCTTCTAAGTTCTTTTCAACAAAAGATTTATTTTTCTCAAGTCCTAGATGTATGACTGGATTGTCAATGTGCTTGACCTTTATATTGTGATCGATCAAATTTTGCGCAAAGAGCAAATCCTCATAACCATAAGTTTTTATTTCTTCATCAAATGGAAATTCTTCCATGACCTTTCTGTCTGCTGCAAAATTGTTAGAATGAAAATATAGATGTGGACTTTTCGAACGAACCTTGCTTTTTTTACTTTCAACTTTAGTCCCGTATAGCCAATGTAAATATTTTGATTTTGCTTTTGGCGGTTTTGGTGAGTACTGTCTGCCTCCGTTTATAACCGAGTTAGGTTCTAACTGCTCCAAGTACTTTTTTACAAAATCTTTCTTACTGATCTTAGAGTCGCAATCTAAAATGATTACATATTCGTATAGAGCGCTTTTTACCAACCAATTTCTGATTCTTGAACGACCAAGATTTTCACTCATTTCCATATAGTTGACACCAAAGATGCTATTTAGCACACTGTTCTTTTCTTTAAACTTCTCCTTCGAACCGTCATCAAAGACCAATATCTCGAATTCTAGATTGAGTTTTTGGCATTGTTTGTAGAGCTTTTTGACCATATCCACAACATTGAAGTTGTAGACAGGGATCAGTATCGAAATTTTTTTGCTATGTTGAAGATTCGCGATCAATTCTATTTAAACTTAACTTGTCTTAGCTTGTTTAATAATTGTTTGAGTAAGTCCTTTTTAGGATATTTGATTCGATAAATGTATACATATTTACGGAAGTGCAAAAAAGCCTATCAAACAACACTAAAAAAAATGGCAAATAGTAATAAAATAGAGCAAATAATAGCTGGGAAGGGTGCCAGGGAGTTGCAAGCAATCGCAATAAAGGTTTTTTCGGGTGAGCGTATAACGGATGAAAATGCCAAATATTTGTACGAAAAGGCTTCATTGGCAGAATTAGGTATACTTGCTAATTATGTGAGAGAATCCAAACATGGTGACAAGACCTATTTCAATAGAAACTTCCACATGGAGCCAACCAATGTGTGCCTCTATACTTGTACTTTTTGTTCTTACAGCAGACTGATAAAGAAAAGAGAAGAGGGTTGGGAATACTCTATTGAAGATATGATGGAGATTATCAAATCATATGATGATCAACCAGTTACAGAGGTGCATATTGTCGGAGGGGTGCTGCCACAATATGATGTTGCTTTCTATTCCGAATTATTCCAATCAATCAAAAAGCATAGACCAGAATTACACATCAAAGCTCTAACGCCAGTAGAGTATCACTATATCTTCAAAAAGGCTAAAATGAGCTATGGAGAAGGCATGAAGGCTATGAAGGAGGCTGGATTGGATTCTATGCCAGGCGGAGGTGCAGAGATATTCCATCCAGAGATTCGCGATGAAATTGCAGGAGGTAAATGTAGTGGAGATCAGTGGTTAGACATTCATAGAGAATGGCACAACCTAGGAGGTCGATCAAATGCAACAATGTTGTATGGACATATAGAAAACTATGCTCACCGTATAGATCATATGCGACAACTGAGAGAATTGCAAGATGAAACCAAAGGATTTCAAACCTTTATTCCATTGAAATTTAGGAATAAAGGAAATCAGCTGTCCCATCTTCCGGAAACAGTAATCGTTGAAGATCTAAAAAATTACGCTATAGCAAGAATATACTTAGACAACTTTGATCATATAAAGGCTTATTGGCCAATGATTGGAAGAGAGACAGCTCAGCTTTCTTTGTCATTTGGTGTGGACGATATCGATGGCACTATTGATGACACTACAAAGATTTATACGATGGCTGGATCTGAAGAACAAAATCCTTCATTGACAACTGAGCAATTGGTCCAAATGATAAAGCGTGTAAATCGACATCCAATTGAAAGAGATACACTTTATAATGTGGTCACTGATTTCAAAGATGTGGTATTTGAAAGCGATAAGGAGTTCAAAGGATATCTAGAACTACCTGTCATTAACAATTAGGTGGTAGACCAAAATTCAACTCTCTTGTTCATGAGTCCAAACCAAAGAGGGGGAAATAAACTAAGTACGATCGAACCAGGATATCCCAATGGCAATTCTGGGCTATCTTCGTGACTATCCAAAAGTTGATATTTTTTAGTCGATTTGTAATGATGGTCGGAGTGTCTTGTTAGTTCGTACAACATAATTCTTCCAAACTGATGATTTGAATTCCAAGAATGTCTATGAGTCACTACTTCATATCGCCCATTCGCTTTTTTCTTTCTTACCAATCCATAATGCTCGATGTAGTTGATGGTTTCAAGCACTAAAAAGGAAGTGATTCCTAAGATTGTAGCAGCTACTAATCCAATTGTGCTAAAAAAGAGAAATATCACAGCTAGATAAAGAACATGAATAATTGTAAATTGAATCATCCTATTGTTAATGTTGAAAACAGACTTATTGTTATTTCTTTGAATTTTATTCTCAATAGTCCAAGCACTGATGTAGCTCTTGAAAGTGGATCTTATCCAGAAAGAATAAACATTTTCACCCTTTCGCGAAGTTGCTGGATCTTCTGGAGTTGAAACATTGAGATGATGTCCCAAATTATGTTCAATAATGAAGTGCATATAATGACTAGGAAGCAATAAAGTTTTAGCCGCTATTCTTGCCAATTTTGATTTTTTATGACCTAATTCATGAGCTACATTAATACCACTGGAGGAAAGCACAAGTCCAAGTGAGCCCGTATTGCCCACCCAATCTATCCAATTATGGAATAGAGGCATTCTTGTAAAATATGTATACAATAAAAGAGCAATGATTGGAATGTTTAGGTAAAGCAGAATGTCAAAGAATAACTGATTGTCTTTACTTTTAGCTTCAGGTTCTGTTAGGTTATTTGGTCTGGCCGGAAATACAATTTCTAAAATAGGAAGCATTATAAAAGCAAAAAACAATGGGTAAAATGATGCAATTCCAGACTGAATTATACTAAAGTATGTTCCAATCGGAAGGAAATAGGCCGCCAAGTATTTAAGATCTCTTGTATTCACGATTCAAATTTATAAATATTGAATTACAATTACAGGCTTAAGTAGTCGAAATTTGAGTAAAATAGGTGGTTTAATCGCATGTTTGGGATTTGCTTAAATTTCAAGTTGTCTACTAAAGGACTATATTTGAATTAGATATTGAGTACATTTATGGCTCAAATACCCAGTCTAAGTATGAGCCAAAAGGCAGACACTGCCATCTTATTTTTTTCTAGAACTGCTTATGAAATAGCAGTGAATAAGGTATTTGACTCATCTTTGAGCTTTCAAGCAAATATGGCTATTGGTCAAAACTTGATAACTCACAGTCTTAATGTTTGTAAAAGCACAAATTATCCAGTTTTCCAATACTATAGCAAAGATCAAAAAGGAACTTACTTTGGAGAACGTCTTGCCAATGCATTTGAAGATATTTTTAATTTAGGATATCAAAAAGTTATCGCCGTTGGTAATGATTGCCCTTTTATAGATTCGACAACACTCGAACAATCGGTAAGGCAACTAAATTCTAATCAAATTGTATTAGGGCCAACTTTCGATGGGGGAGTTTATCTACTAGGGATGTCACACGCAAATTATTGTCGAGACAGTTTTATAAATCTAGCTTGGAGAAGCCAAAAGTTACAAGGTAGTCTAGAGGGGTATTCTACTAATACTACCGCCAAAATTTATTGGTTAGAGCAATATTCAGATATTGATAATGAAATTGAATTTAAATTATCATTAAAAAGATTGGCACGGAAGTCAGAAATAATGATGAACCTTGCTGTAATTCTTTCATTTCACAAGCTTGATTTCCTATACGTACAATCAAACCTATATTCTCAATCAGTTAGCTTCAATTCAAAACGAGGGCCACCTCTTGCAGCCTAATAGAATCACTTCCTTAGTCCATCATGGAATTTTTATTTGCCATTAGGCGAATTTTATTAAACGTTATTTAATGAGAGTATTACAAACAATAATCCTATTGTTTTTGTGTGCGATGACAACATTTGCACAGAATAAAAATGTAGAAGGGATGGTTCTCGATAAAGAAAGTCGAGAGCCTTTAGTAGGTGCAACAGTGAAAGAGTTTGGTTCTTCAAATGGGACAACCACTGATCAAGAGGGTTTCTTTTCTCTTGATGTCGCAGAAACTGTAGAATTCCTAGAGATTAGCTACTTGGGCTATGATCTACTAAAAATTGATTTGAATGATAATCCCCAACATGTCATTCTTATGCAAGCAAGTAATCTGCGATTGAATGAAGTGGTGGTCACAGCCTTGAATCTTGAGCGGTCTACAAAAGATCTTGGATATTCTCTTCAAGCATTAGACAGCAAAGAAATAAGTGAAGTAAAGTCTGCAAATTTTGTAGATAATCTGGGAGGAAAAATTGCTGGATTGGTTGTAAGTCAAGGAGCTACAGGCGTAGGCTCATCCACAAAAGTTACGATTAGAGGAGAATCTTCTTTTAGCAATAATAATCCCTTATTTGTTGTGGATGGCTTGCCAATTAGCAATAGCACAAACCTGAATTTTTCAAACGAGGCGGCTGCTGGATTTCAAGAGATTGACTTTGGAAATGGAGCCTTGGATATCAATCAAGATGACGTTGCTTCTGTTTCAGTTTTAAAAGGTCCTGCAGCAGCTGCATTGTATGGAACGAGAGCAGCCAATGGTGTTATTATTATAAATACGAAGAAGGCTACTAATGAAAGTCCTTTGGTAGTAGAATATAACTCGAGTGTTTTTATTGACAAACCATTTAAGCTTCCTGAATTTCAAAACAGCTATGGACAAGGAAATTCGTCTGAGTTTGAATTTGTAGATGGACTTGGAGGGGGAATAAATGACAACATTAGCTATAGTTGGGGCCCTCAATTAGATGTTGGCCTTTTGATTCCGCAGTTTGATAGTCCTGTCACTTTAGCAAATGGGGATGTGGTTAGGGGTGGAGATGTTGCTGTGCATAATGGTGCTGAAATTTCAGCAACTCCTTTTATATCTCATCCAAACAATTTGAAAGACTTTTACGAAAGTGGATTTACAGCAATAAATAATCTTGCCATTTCAAAAGGAATTGAAAAAGGTAATTACCGTTTTTCTTTTACTGACTTTAGAAGTGAATCTTATATACCTGGTGTCGACTTAAAGAAAAAGGTGATTGCAGCCCGATTTAAAACCAATCCAGTAAAGAACTTGGAATTTACTGCAAACATCAATTATGTCAATTCAGGGAGTGATAATCGTCCATCTTCAGGCTATGGTTCAGAAAATATAAACTATTCATTGGTTGCATGGGGTCCTCGATCTTTAAACACTGAAATACTAAAGAATTATTGGCAACCGGGATTAGAGAATCAACAGCAATATTCTTTTAATTATACCTTCTTTGATAATCCATATTTCATACTTCAAGAAAATACCAATTCATTTAGAAGAAATAGATTTTATGGTAATCTTAATGCCTCTTACCAATTCAATGGAAACTTAAGTCTGCAACTTAGTGCCGGAAATGATAATTTGGCAGAGTCCAGGGAGTACAGAAGGAATTATAGCACCAATCGTTTTAGGACTGGGGCTTATGCTGAGCAAAGAATAAGATTTAGAGAAAGTAATCTCAATTTTTTATTCAATTATCAACGTAAAATAAAGGCTATCGATGCTTCATTTTCTTTTGGAGGAAACAGGATGGATCAACTTGGGTGGTCACAACAAAAAGAGGCAATTGGGTTGATATCTCCTGGTGTTTTTAATTTTGAGAACTCTGCAAGCCCATTAAATGACTTTATTGTTCAATCGCAAAAGAGGATTAATAGCTTGTATGCATTTGCTGAATTCTCATTCAATAACTTTTTGTTTCTAGATGTATCTGCAAGAAATGATTGGTCAAGTGCTTTAGCAACTCCAACATCAACTGCAAATACATCATTTATTTACCCTGCATTTTCTTTAAGTTATGTGGTCTCTCAACAAATAGATTTACCATCAAGTGTTTCATTTTTGAAATTAAGAGCTAATTGGGCACAGGTAGGAAATGATACTGATCCATATCAGACACAAGGTTCATTTGTGTTGGCAACTCCATTCAATGCCGACACTACATATACAAGCAATGGTATTATTGCAAACAACAATTTAAAACCGGAGCAAACTTCAGCATTCGAGTTGGGAGGAGATATAAGATTTTGGGATGACAGACTGCGAATGGACATAACTTACTATAATTCTTTGACAAAAAATCAAATCATTTCTTTTGCAAGACCAATATCATCGGGTTATAGCGAAGAATTAATCAATGGGGGTGCTGTGCGTTCTCAGGGTATTGAGTTAGTCTTAGGTGCTTCTATTTTGAGGAAATCAAAATTCAATTGGTACAGTACAATCAATTTTAGTAGAAATAAGTCCATCGTCGAAACTTTACCAGATGGATCAGGGACAATAACGCTTGCTTATTCGAGAGTGTATGACAATCAAAATCAGACGGTCTGGTTTCAAGTAGCAGAAGGAGGAGAGATTGGAGATATATACGGAACAGGGTATCTCAAGAATGAAAATGGAGCTTTTGTTATTGGAGGTGATGGCAAATTTATTGCTGACAACACCCTGAGAAAATTAGGCAATTATAATCCAAATTTTGTGATTGGTTTTAGTAACGAGTTGTCATATAAGAACTGGGATTTGAGATTTCTATTGGATATTAGATCCGGGGGAGAAATTGTTTCTAGGACCCAGTCTTTGGCTGGTGTATCCGGTCAATTAATTGAGACAGAATTTAGACCTGAGGATGGTATTGTTGCAGAAGGAGAGGTGAATGTAGGTACACCTGAAGAGCCGGTTTGGCAAAATAATACCACAGCCATTACTCCAGAAAATTATTACAGACAATTTTACGATAGAAACCATGAGGAGAACAATACCTTGGATGCTTCTTTTATCAAGCTGAGATCTTTTTCTCTAGCCTACAATTTTGAAAGCAATCGCTTCAAATTTCTACAAAATAATAGAAGTTTAAATGTGGCATTAATAGGCAGGAATTTATTTGCCTTAAGCAATATAAAACACTTCGATCCAGAACAATTAGCAGTCCAAGGAAATCAATTTATCAATGGAGTAGAGGATATGTCATATCCAACAGCAAGAAGTATTGGAATTAAAATTGGTCTCAAAATTTAAATAGAAAAAGATGAAAAAGGTATATATATTTTTATTGTTGTCTTCACTTTTCCATGCATCATGTACAAGTGGATTTGAAAATATCAACAGCAATCCCAATGATCCAACTTCTGTCGATCCTGAATTTATTTTACGCCAAGTGATCTATAATCTTGGAGAGGAAATGTCTTATGAAGGATTTGTAGCAGGCAACTTACTTGCCCAGCATTTTACAATGGTCGACTTTAATTTATTTGATAGACATGCATTGACTGATCCACAACTTGGAGGAAATCCATGGCCTATCTTATATAAGAATCTACGCGATTTGGAATTATTGATTTCTTCTTTGGAGGGTCAGCCAGAGCTAGCACATTATGAAGGCCCTGCCAGAATCTTAAAGGCATATGCAATCATGAATTTGACGGATATTTATGGGGATGTACCAGTTTTTGATGCATTCAGTGGGGACTCTGGAATATCTCAGCCGGCATATGATGAGCAAAGTGATATTTATCTCTCCGATGATGGGATAAAGAGAAATTTGACCCAAGGATTGGCTTTATTGAAAGCTGCAGCTACTCAATCTTTGGAATTAAAAGGTGATATATTATATCAAGGTAATTTTGATCATTGGATAAAATTTGGAAATTCACTGTTGTTTAAGATGTATATTAGAATTGCTGATGCTGAGACAGATTCATCTGGAATCTTTGACCTATTTTTAGAAAATGATTTTATACTTGAGCAAGCAGAAAATGCAACTTTTGATTTTACAGACTTACCTCCCAATAGTTTTAGGATGCAACAATTAAGAGATGGCGACTTTAATCTTTTCGTCATGTCAGAAACGATGGAGGAAATTCTTGAGGATTTGGATGATCCTAGAAGAGAGGTGTTGTTTCGCCCTTCCGGAAATGGGGCCACAGAATATAATGGACTACTCAATGGTCCAGATGCATCAAGTACCTCAATCACAGTTTCTGATTATTCTTTGCCAGGAACAATTTTCAGAGATCACACAGGAGACTTAGATGCTAATTTTTTGACTGCATGGGAAATGGAATTTCTACTAGCAGAAGCCGGGACAGTGGGGCATGTATTCACAGATCCTCAACCTCATTATGAAAGAGGTATTCAACTGGCATTTGAGTATTGGGGCTTAGAAATGCCTGAGGAGTATTTAGATGGAAATGCAGCTTTCGGCGCAAACGGTGCAGACAAGTTGGAGCAAATCATAACTCAAAAATGGATTGCGAATAGTATAAACGGTTATGAAGGATGGATAGAGTATAGGCGTACAGGATTTCCACAACTCAAAACTGTTTCTTCAAGTTTGAATAATGGTCTGATACCGACAAAAATGCCTTATCCTGCAGAAGAGGAAGCACTCAATTTTGATAACTTCTCGGAAGCAACATCTCAAGATGGCAACAGTATCAATGTAAATGTTTGGTGGGATAATTAATGGGAGTTGTAGAATTACAATGGGCCTTATTAATACTCTTTGGATTATTATTCTTTTTAATAGCGCCTTATTCTAAAACGGTAGATCAATTCTTTGCAGCTCAAACCAATGAAGGCAAGCAGCCTGGCGTTTGGATCTTAACAGCAAGTTTGGTCATATCATGGATTTTTGCAAAATCAATCACCAATGCAGCCAATCTTGGTTTAGAGTTTGGGATGGTGGGAGGAGTAGCATACTCAGTTTATTATGTTTCCTTTTTAGTAGGCGGCTATATCATATATCAGCTTAGGGTCAATGGGAACTTTAGTTCTATCCACCAATTTTTGCAAACTAGATTTGGTCACTCAGCAGTTGTCGTTTTTTCAATATTAATTGGTCTAAGATTATTTAATGAGGTATGGTCCAACACAATGGTTATTGGCAGTTATTTTGGAGAGCCCGGGGAAAGTTCGTATTTCCTTTCTGTTTTGCTAGTTACTTTTTTGACTTTGGCATATACTATCAAAGGGGGATTGCGTAGTTCATTATTGACAGATGCCATTCAATTGATATTTTTTGGTATGATGCTGTTGATTTTATTAAGCTTGATTATACCAGACAAAGAAGTGACAACATACCAAATGATAAGCAGTGGAACGTGGACAATGTCAACTGGACTAAATCTCATGTTGGCAGCTTTACTTCAATGTTTGAGTTACCCATTTCATGATCCAGTGTTGACCGATAGAGGGTTTATAAGCACCCCAAAAATTACCTTGAAGAGTTTTATTTATGCGGCTTTCATTGGAGCGCTGTGTATCATACTTTTTAGTTTTGTAGGAGTTTACGCTGCTCAGAAAGGCCTAATTGGTCAAGCTCCAGTTGAAGTTGCCAAATTGTTGGGAACCGTTGGAATGCTCGCTATGAATTTTATTATGATTACTTCAGCTGCTTCCACTCTCGATTCAACTTTTAGTTCCTTTTCTAAATTGGTTGTGATTGATTTGGGCCAAGAGAAAATTAAAACGGTGCGGAATGGAAGGTTGATGATGGTTCTGATTGTAATTCTTGGAACCATTCCAATTTTCTTTAATCCAGAGATTCTGTCGGCAACAACCGTAAGCGGTACCATGGTCATGGGCTTAGCTCCTGTTTTTATACTTTGGAAAATAAAAGCTCCAAATATTTCATTTCAATTATCTGTATGGTTCGGAATATTTGTTGGGCTGATTATGGCCTTTGGTTTATTTCCAGAAGTATTGGTGTTTACAAGCGGCAGGTATTCAACTTTGCTCTGGGCAAATATCTGGGGTCTAATAATTTGCTTCCTGCTCTACTTTTTACCAACTTTATTAAACAATGGAAAGAAAAAAGCACACTAAAGAAATTGGGAATTTGACTGGAAGGTTATTAATCTTCGGTGGAGTGTATAGTAATTTTCAAGCGCTTACGCGGATGAAGTCAATTGCTGAGAAAGAAGATATAGCTCCATCAAATATTATTTGTACAGGAGACATTGTTGCCTATTGTTCTCAGCCAGAAGAGTGTGTTACGGAAATCAAGGAGTGGGGTATACATTCCATTGCGGGCAACGTAGAAATCCAATTAAGAGAGGGTCAAGATGATTGCGGTTGCAATTTTGAAAAAGGAACCACCTGCAATATTCTTTCAAATCAATGGTATCCATATGCTCAAAAGCGATTAAGCAAAGAATCTATTGAATGGATGCAGGATTTGTCGGATTTCATTAGCTTTTCCTATGCAGGTAAGAAGTTCGAAGTTGTGCATGGATCTATATATGCAACTGCCCAATATATTTTTAAGTCAACTGATTGGTCGATAAAACAAAAAGTGTTTGATCAAGCCAAGGCAGATGTAATTATTGGTGGACATTGTGGATTGCCATTCTCCGACAGCCAAGATGATAAAATATGGATCAACCCTGGTGTTATTGGAATGCCAGCCAATGATGGCACCACAGATGTCTGGTATGCCATTTTAGACGATGCTGATGGTCAGTTAAGTAATCAACTTCATAGAATGTCCTACAACCATAAATTGGCTTCTCAGTTGATGGCTGTTAATCGATTGCCCAAACAATATGCTGAAACTTTGACTACAGGAATTTGGGATAATTGTGATGTGCTTCCAGAAGCGGAAACTGAGGAGCAAGGAGTCAGGATTGTGTTTTGAGTTTGTGATTGTGAGCTAATTGATTAAGATGTAAACAAATTAAGTAGATGAAGACCAAACAATACGTGCAATCAACAAAATCCGCGTAATCCGAGATTCAAACCCAAATTTGAAGAACTACCTCAACTTATAAACCTACTCATTAGTCCCATCACCTTCAGAAACATCCTCAAAATATTCCTCTGCAAATTCCATCAATTTATATTCCTCTATCTCTCGTCTCTCTCGCTTCGTAGGACGACCGGCACCTTTTTCTCTAAACTCAGGCTGAGCTTTTCCGATAAACCAATCCTTGTATTTGTTCATCTCTGATTCTGGCGTAATGTTATTGTAGCATGGAGCAGCTAGGGTAGCAGAGACTCTTTTATCTATGACTTTGTTGACAACTAGTTGTAGATTAAATCCATTTTTTTTGACCTTAACTGTCATGCCTTCCTCTACACTACTCGAAGGTTTTGCAAGCTTGTCATTTATTCTAATCTTACCAGCTTTGCACATTGTATTGGAAAGTGATCGGGTCTTATAGATTCGGATTGCCCATAACCATTTGTCAACTCTTGTAGATTTCACAAGTCAATTGTTGGCTTTTCTTTTAGTATTGGATACTGTGGCTTCATTTTTTTTAAAGCTTTAAGTACCTCTTCTGCAACCACATAATCTCTGTACCATCTTTGATCTGCTGGTACATTAATCCAAGGGATTTCACTTCTATTTAAAACATCTTCATAGCATTTCATGTACGCTTTCCAATGCTTTCTTTCTTCCCAATCTCCATCTTTGTGTTTCCAATTTCTTTCCGGATCATCAATTCTCTCTTGAAGCTTTTTTTCTTGCTTCTCATAGGATAAGTTTAGAAAAAATTTCAAGACTACCGTATCATTGTCCTCTACCAATAACTTTTCCCATGCATTGATGGCATTAAATCTTGCCGTTACTCTTTTGGGTGTAATCCATTTGTGTACTCTTTGAATCAATACATCTTCGTAATGAGATCTGATGAATATCGAAATGTTTCCTTTGGCAGGAGCATGAGGATGTACTCTCCAAAGAAAGTCATGAGCAAATTCTAAATCTGTTGGTTTCCCAAATGCATGAGCGTTTGTCCAGCTTGGTGCACAGTATCTAAATGTTTTTCTTGCTACTCCATCTTTTCCACTCGAATCCATTCCTTGTAAAACAACCAATAGAGATTTCTTTTTTTCGGCTTGCATCTTTAATGCCAATTGACCAATCTTATAAGATATTTCTTCTCTTTTGGATTTGTATTCATTTTTTTCCAAGCCTTTAGGAGCTCTTGTTGGAAGTTTGCTTAATATAATCTTCGCCATTTATACACTCATTTTTTTTCTTTTTACTAGATAGGATTCTAATATTGGCTTAAAGCCAGTATTGATATCTGCTTCCACAAAATCTATTTTGTATTGAAGGCATTTCATTTTTAAAGCATTGTTGAATTTGGCTAATTTTTTTGTATAATATGATTTTACTTCATTGGATTGGAGCTTGACTTTCTGTCCTGTCTCCATATCAATAAATTCATAGGGTCTATTCTCAAATTCAAAGTCAACTTCTTTCTTCTTATCGACAACATGGAATAGAACAACTTCGTGCTTGGCGTATTTTAAATGTTGCAGCGCTGCAAACATTTCATCTTGTGTTTCTGAATTGTCAAACATGTCGCTGAAAATAATCACAAGAGATCTTCTGTGTGTATTGTCAGCTATTTGATGCAATGCATCTGCAGTAGCTGTGGTTTTATCGAGCACATCATCTTTGATTAATTTATCTAGATATGTAAGCAGTAGTCGATAATGTGTCGTACTACTTTTTGTTTTTGTGTGGATATCAACTTTGTTATCAAACAGTGATAGTCCAAAAGCATCTCTTTGCCTTTTTAGTAAGTTCATGAGAGAAGCAGCAGCTAGTGCGGAGAATTGGAGTTTGTTAAGTTGATTATCCTTTCTTTCCTTAGGGAAATACATGGAAGAAGAGGTATCAATTACAATCTGACATCGTAAATTTGTCTCTTCTTCAAATCTTTTGACAAACATTTTATCAGTCCGTGCATAGACTTTCCAATCAATATTTTTCATTGACTCCCCTGGATTATAGATTCGATGTTCAGCAAATTCTACAGAGAAACCGTGAAAAGGACTCTTGTGAAGTCCAATTATAAATCCTTCAACTACTTGTTGTGCAAGTAGCTCTAAATTGGATAATTGTTTAAGGTCAAATGTTTCGAAAAAACTCATAGGATAAAGATACTAACAAAAAAGTCCTTACTCAACGATGTGAATAAGGACTTTTTATATCTTTTATTGTCTTTTTTACAAGTAAGCAGTAATTTTTTGCTCTAATGCAGCTTTCGTAGTAGCTCCAACTTGTTTGTCAACTACCTCACCATTTTTTAAGAAAAGAATAGTAGGTATGCTTCTTACATTATATTTTGATGCAACTTCTGCATTGTGATCAACATTTACTTTGCCTATAACAGCCTTGCCATCATAATCTTGTGAAAGTTCATCAATAATTGGAGTTACAAGTCTACAAGGTCCACACCATTCAGCCCAAAAGTCAACTACAACTAATTTATCGCTGTCTAAAGCAGATTCCTGAAAATTCGTGTCAGTAAATTCAAATGCCATAATATCTAATTAATTTGTTAAGTATTTGTACCCTAGAAACGACGAAGTTAGTAAAAAGGTTTCTTAGAGTTATATATTTATTACAAATACCATAATATTGAAAATAGTAAGTAGGAAAAATAGGAATGTAGTCTTAATAATATTGACTCTAAGTCTTTATCTACTGACTAGAATATTTGGTCCAATTGCCGACATTTTATACCTCAATGGACTCTTTCAAGTGATAAGATTGCTTTATGATTATACCATTGGGCTCCTTCCTATACCATTCATTTATATAATTTTGCCCATTGTTATATTCCTAGTCTTTCGACAAATATTAGGGAAGTCAAACTGGAAAAACAAGCTTATAAATATTGCAGAAATAATACTTTACATCTTCTGTGCATTTTATCTCACTTGGGCCTTGAATTACAATGCTACACCGGTAGAAGAGAAAATCAATCTATTGGTTGAAAATCCGTCTGATGAGGAATTGATAATGCGATTCGAAGAAATAAGCTTAAAACTAAGCAGCCTTTCGGCAAATATTGGTGAACGGCCTCAACTGAACTTTCAGGAATTAGAAAAGACCATTCGTCCAGTTCTTGAGTCGGTACTCTCTGATTTTAATTATCCTACCATGGGCAGGGTAAGGGTACGAAAGATTATTCCAGGATCAATATTAAGGATACGGACTTCAGGGATTTATATTCCGCATGCTTTTGAGGGTCATGTAGATGGAGGTTTATATAGAATGCAATGGCCATTTACAATTGCACATGAAATGTCTCACGGATATGGAATTACACATGAAAGCGATTGTAACTTTTTTGCATTTCTGGTTTGTACTCAAATTCATGATCCAATCTATCAGTACAGTGCAAATTTGGCTTATTGGAGGTATTTGGCCTACCAAGTTCGGGGGATTGATAAAGAACACTATCAAAATATTAGGGATCAACTTGATCCAATGGTTGAAAATGACTTGCTTGAAATCAGAAAGCACATAAATAGATATCCTGACATGATGCCTAAGTATAGAAACATCATTTATGATAAATATTTGAAAAGTCATGGCGTTTCTTCAGGTATCAAAAGCTATGATCGTATGATTTTACTTTTGGAAGCCTGGAATAAAAGAAAATCGGAATGAAAGTTTTAGAAACAGAACGTTTGGTCATTAGATGGATCAACTTCGATGACGGGCAATTCGTGATTGATATTCTCAATTCTACTGGTTGGCTGGATTATATTGGAGATAGAAATGTAAAAACGCTTTCGGATGCACATAGATATATCAAAGTGAAAATGATTAGAGATTATGATAGAGTAGGATACGGTATGTATGTATTGGAAGAGAAAAAAACAGGTCAACTTATTGGCATGTCAGGCTTGGTAAATAGACCTGGGTTAGAAGGTATTGATTTAGGTTTTGCATTTTTGGAAGAATATCATGGAAAGGGCTTTGCCTTTGAAGCCAATGTGGCAATCGTGGAGCACGCAAAACAGAAAGAAATCAAACTACTAAAGGCAATCACCTTACCATCAAATATTCCATCTAGGAAACTACTAGAAAAACTAGGTTTCAATTTGATAAAGGAATTTTACATGCAAGGGGATCCAGAATTACTTTGCTTGTATGAGATGAAATTGTAATTATTTAAATTCAATTTCACTCAAACAAAAAGAGCCTCTTGAAAACAAGAAGCTCTTTTTGTTTGCTTTTATTTTATAATCTATTCTGCCTCATCAGCAGGACAAGGTTTTGTAAACATGTGGTTTCCACAAGTCTTCATAAAATGAAGGTGACAACCATTCTTTGCAGTAATTCTAAATGCTTCTAAGTCTTTTTTATCTGTAGGTACTAATTTAGAATAATAAGTTCTATGTGGAGGTCCTCCACCTAAGTTTCCTACTACTCCAGATTTTAAAGTCACTTCACTAAAGTCTGAGGCACTTGCACCGTTAAATCCATCAAAGCCCATATTGGTAAATACCTCATCTAAGAATTTCTTATCTACTGCATTGGTTGCATAACGGTTCTTTAATTTGTTATGGAAACCTGCTGCATCCAAGGCATGTGAATTTCCAAACTCAGGCCATGTTCCCAATCTCTTTATGATCTTAGTTGGTGGTTTTTTAGGTAATTTAAATACATCAAATGCATCATCTTTTCGGTTTAATGACGCGCAATCACAAACTGGCGCAACGGCTATAACTGGAGGTGGAGGTGGTGCTACTGCAGCTATTGCTCCTGGAACTGCTACTGCCGCAACTGGCCATAAAAATAACAATAGAGGTAGTAGTAATAAAAGTAAAGGCCACCAAGGTATTTTTGCTGCTACTACAGGGTCTGGCACAAAAGGCGCTGCTGTAGGTAAAGGCTTGGGAGTAAATTCTGCTTTTTTAGTAAGCTTAAAAATCGCAGGTCCAGCTAAGGCTGCAGCTGCAATTGCAATACCTGACTTAGAGACAACTCTATCTTCATTTATTTGATTTCTAGTTTCGCTTACAACGTTTCTAGTTTCACTAATTACTTTTCTTGATTTCTCGCCTAGATCTTTTCTATTCTCTTTTACAAGTTTTCTTTCACCGAGAACACGATTGGTGCCTTTGTCTGTTCTTATTTCGTTGATGATTTTTCCATTCGCCAATGCAGCTTTTGCTTCAGCTCCTTCCAAGATTCTTGTTTTGCCTGTAACGACTGCACCAGTAGCCATCGCTGCAGCTGCAACTTTTTGACTGCCAGAAGCTGGTTTTCCGCTTATAAATGCTTCAGCTTCTGCTAAAGTAGCGTAAGCTCCACTTCTTGCAATTTCTTGATGATTTCCAGCTTTGAGAATGACGAAGAATTTCTTCATAACCTCATCAATTGAATATCTACCTTCAACATCTCTGTTTTTAATAACAGACTGAATTCCATTGTCTCTTCCATTCTCCGAACTATAACCTTCTGACCTTAGTACTACATTGCCAGCCTTGTCATGCATTGCAAAGTAATGTTCTCCATCTTTTTCAAAAGTAGAGAAGTCTTGATGGTCTGATAATTTGTCATGACCTTCATAGGATTTTAAGGATAGATAATCATCTTGTCTTTTGTCCATTTTGGTGCTTTTTATTATTACTATTAGTCGTATTTGAACTGTAATGCAGTGTAAATTCTACATTAATATAAATCGAAATAGGTATAGGAAGTAAATTAGTTAGGAGTATCAGTTGGTTATATAACCTTATGCTAATATAACATTTTACAGGTATAATTTGACCAAGATTCAGATAATTTAAATTATCATATGATAGTCCTGATAACACTCTTATGACCGCAAATAGCGGTTTTAGTCACCAATTTTCATGAACGAACTTGAGGCTTATTCTTCTTCAAGTACCATACTTTTGTTTATCCCTTCATGAAGGGAAATGAATGTTTCAGTACGAGCTATACCATCTATGTTTTGAATTCGGGTACTAAGGATGTGCATAAGGTCGTCATTATCCTTTGCTGTGATCTTAGCAAAAATTGAATAATTTCCAGTTGTAAAATGAGCCTGTGTTATCTGTGGAACAGCTTTTAACTGACTGATTACATTCTTATAAATCTTTGCTTTTTCGAGAAAAATACCAACAAATGCTACTGTTTTCATACCAATGACTGAATAGTCTATGATTGCGCTATATCCTTTAATGATTCCTGCCTTTTCTAGCTTAGAAATGCGCTGTTGAGTTGCCACATTAGAAATCTTAAGTGACTCCGATATCTTGGTAGTACTGGTCCGACTATTTGCCAGAAGGGCATTAATAATCTTAATATCTGTTCGATCAATCATTTAAATTATTAATTATTATTGACTAGAAACTTTAAATTATGTAGTTTTGAATCAAAATTACTTAAAAAATATAACTATGTGCGGGATATTTGCAGCTTTCAACACGAAAATGACTAAAACAGAGCTTTTTCCTCATTTTCAATCAATAAAACACCGTGGTCCAGATCACAGTGAATACGTTGAAATTAAAGATGATTTACATTTTGGCTTCCATAGGCTAATGATAAATGGACAAGATGAGACAAGTAATCAACCTTTTAATATTGATAATGTATGGTTAATAGCTAATGCGGAAATATTTAATTATAAAGAATTAGCTGCTAAATATGATATTCAGTTACAAACAAATAGTGATTGCGAAGTTCTTATACATCTCTACAAAAAAATAGGGCTAAAGTCTATGCTCGAAGAGTTAGTAGCAGAATATGCCTTCTTACTTTATGATGAAGATTTAAAAAAGTTATTTGTTTGTAGAGATCATCTTGGAGTTAGAGGACTTTATTATGGAGAGGATGATCTAGGAGGAGTATATTTTGCCAGTGAAGCCAAGGCCTTGACTTTCTGTTCAAAAATAAGACAGTTTTTGCCAAGACATTATTGGGATAGCCATAGCAAAGCATTTACAACATATTACAAATTTGATTTTAAGCAACATGAAGACCAAGCAATAGAAACTCACTTAAGCAAGATTCATAGTCTACTTACAAAGGCAGTAAAAGAAAGAATGCTTTCAGATAGAAAAATAGGTTGTCTATTAAGTGGTGGTTTGGATTCGAGTTTAGTATCCGCCATTGTTGCTAGGAATTACAAAGATCCAAAAGAATTGGAGACTTTTGCAATAGGTCTTGAAGGATCACCTGATATTGAAGCTGCCCAAGTTGTAGCTGATCACATCGGTACAACACATCATTCTATAGTAATGACTGAGGCAGAATTTATAGCAGGTTTAGAAGAAACTGTATACATCACTGGGTCTTTTGATGTGACCACAATTAGGGCTTCAGTTGGGCATCAATTGGTAAGTAATTGGGTGAAAGACAATTCTGACGTAAGAGTACTATTTACTGGTGAGACGATTGATGAGATGGGTAGCTATCTATATTTTCAGCAAGCCCCAAGTCCGGAAGCTTTCCAAGAAGAAGGAATTAGACTACTCAGAGATATTCATATATTCGATATGTTGAGAGGGGATAGGTCAATATCATCTGCCGGCATTGAGGCTAGAGTGCCCTTCGCGGATAGAAGTTTCGTTGAATACTTTATGGGCATAGATCCTAAATTAAGAATGTTTGATGGGGAAGAAGTCATTGAAAAGTATTTACTAAGAAAAGCCTTCGAAAAAGATGATCTTTTGCCAGCAGAAGTATTATGGAGAAGGAAAAATGGATTCTCTGATTCTGTTAGTAAAAAGAATCGATCGTGGTCAGAGATTATAAAAGATTATGTAGATACCAAAGTAAGCGACAGAGAATTCCACGATGCCAAATCGAACGATTTGCTGGGAGGGCCAGCGTCAAAAGAAGCTTACTATTACAAGAAAATATTCATTGAGAAATACGGGATTCAGAACTTACATCTTACTCCATATCAGTGGTTGCCAAAATGGTGTGGAGATGTAGTTGATCCATCCGCACGAGTATTACAGATATACCAAGCAGATTAATTACTGAAATAAGAAAGATGAAAGATGAAAGATGAAAGACCAAAGAAAAGTTGGGTCTGTCTTTCATCTTTCATTTTTATTTAAAAATCGCTTGCACTTCCCGCTTCTTGCCTCTCACCTTCTGTCCTTTTCCCAAAATATTAAGTCTTTCGTCTTTCGTCTAAAGTCAATTTATTTATCTTGCCTGCAAATTCATATCAATGGCAGCAGTTACTTTTCCTTTTAGCACAGAGACATATATCGAAAGACGCAAAACTTTAATGAAGGAAGTCGGATCTGGTAAAATTTTACTACTAGGAAATCAAGACGCAAGTATCAACTTTAAAGACAATGTCTATCATTTCCGACAGGATAGTAGCTTTTTATATTATATAGGGATCAACCTAATGGATCTAAATGCCATCTTGGATTGTGACTCGGGTGAGGTCCATCTCTTTGGTAATGATGCTTCAGTGGAGCTGATTGTCTGGATGGGAAATCAACCCAAATTGAGCGATTTAGGAGCGAAAGTGGGGATTGATTTAGTACATCCTACAGCGGATCTAGTCAAACATTTGTCAGGTGATATTAAGTACCTTCCAGCTTACAGAGCTAGGCATGAAATTAATTTAAAATCTTGGTTGGGTGTATCGGAATTAAAACCAAATATGGACTTGATTCATGCAGTAATTAAGCAAAGAAACATCAAAACCTTGGAAGAGATTGCGGAACTAGATAAGGCAGTAACTTTGACTTCACAAATGCACGAATTTGTATTGAAAAATGCCAAGCCAAATATGATGGAGTATCAATTAGTTGGCTTAGCTAATGCATTCGCTTGGAATCATAATTGTCAGTGGTCTTTCCCTCCCATCTTAACTAAGAATGGCCAAACCTTGCACAATCACTATCACGGACACCAAATTAAAGAAGGCGACTTAGTATTATATGATGGAGGAATAGAAATTGAGTCTGGCTATTGTGGAGATATGACTAGAAGCTTTCCGGCAGGAAACAAATTTACTGATATGCAGGCAAGCATTTATAAGATAGTTCATGACTCATATCAAACTGCATTGGATTTATCAAAACCAGGGATTTATTATAAAGATGTCCATTTAGCTGTTGCAAAAACTATGGTAAATGGCCTTAAGTCTTTAGGAATTATGCAAGGAGATACTGATGAGGCGGTAGATGCTGGTGCCCATAGCTTGTTCTTTCCACATGGTCTTGGACATATGATGGGTATGGATGTACATGATATGGAAAACTTAGGTGAAGAGCATGTCGGTTATGATTCCACCATTGAGAAGAGTACACAATTTGGATTGCGATCATTAAGATTGGGTAGAGAATTAAAGGAAGGATATGTGATTACGATAGAGCCTGGTATTTACCTTATCCCAGAATTAATTGATAAATTCAAATCTGAAGGTCAACATATAAACTTTGTCGATTATGATGAGCTAAACAAGTATAGAAATATGGGTGGAATAAGAATAGAAGATGATTATGTAATAACAGCGGATGGTAATCGAAGATTAGGGGAGCCACTTGCCAATGATTTGGCCTCAGTTGAAGAAATGAGACGAGAAGCCTTAAGTTAGACCTTCAACATAACTCTTGAATTCATTCATTGTTTTTTCTACTTGAGTTTTAAACTGCTTTGGAAATAGAGTCATGAATACCTTGACGAAAAACTTTTTGGTCTTAAAATAATCTACATCTAGAGTTAATTTTGTTTCATTACTATTTAATGATTCAAATTTTGTCTGTAACGTATTTTCCATGTACATATGAACATACAAGCCCTTAATCGAGTGGGGTAAGTTGTTTTCTAAAATGCTTTCGTGGAGCTCATGAGTGCCATTTGGTGTTTTGAAATAAATCATTGATTCAGCACCTGGCTTTAAGTGAATGCCACTTCTAGATTCTTTTCTCACAATCATTGAATCCCATTGTAATCTAATCTCATCATTGGTGTAGCATTCAACAATCATATCAATAGGGGCTTTTATAATGATTGATTTGCTAAATTTCATTCCTCTTCGAAGTTTTCAGCTACTTGACTTTCGATAGTTCTTAATTTTTCTCTACAGAATTTAAGTAGCTCATTTGCTCGTTTGGATTTTTTGGCTATTTCATCAATACCAACTCCTTCTGATTGGATGTCATCCAAGATTTGATTCAATTCCTCAAATGCTTTATCGTAGGTTATTTTTGCCATTTATGCTTTTACTTTTAGTTTACCGTCTTTAAAATGAATAACCAACTCGGATTCTTTCATCGCCGACTTCTTATTGGTTATATGTTGGTCTTTATCATTCATGATATAAGAAAACCCTCTTTTTAAAATATTATCAGGATGCACTACTTTCAAAATCCCATTCACTGCATCGAGTTTTGATTTATGTATTTGGAATTTCTGTTGGATTGCAGACTGAGTTAGTCGCTCTATTGATTGCAAAGAAATATGTTCCGAAGAAAAACGATCCTTTATGTTGTAATATAATCTTTCTTGAATGTTGTCTAGTCTCAAGCTATCCTCATCAAAAATGTTCTGGATATGTCCATTGATCTGTTGAGCTAATTCAATAATTGTAGTTTCATAATGTAGATTTTGCTCAACCAAGTATCCAGCAACTGCGGTTGGGGTCTTTAGCGAGAGGTTGGCAGTGAGATCTGAGACAGTTTGATCGATCTCGTGACCAATCCCTGTGATCACAGGTAATTTACATTTGGCAATATGTGCTGCTATATTGAAGTTGTCAAATCCGGAAAGATCAAGCTTGGATCCACCTCCTCTTATTACAACAACACAATCATATTCTTTGTAGCTATCATTTATTTCTCTTATGGAATCTGTGATTTCAGTTTCCATATTTTGTCCTTGCATGGCAGAATCAAACAAAGCAATCTCAAAAGCATAATCGTAATTATTGTGATTGAGGTGTTCCATAAAATCAGCAAAGCCAGCTGCTTTCTCAGAGGAAACAACTGCAATTCTTTGTAAAACAGACGGAAGATTTTTTTGATGATTTAAGTTCAGCAACTTTTCCTCTTTGAGACGTTCAATCACTTTTTGCCTTTGGATTTCCATTTGGCCTATGGTGTAATTAACATCAACATCTTCTATGACATAGTTCATTCCATAGCGTTCGCTAAAACTTATACTGCATTTTAGCTTGACTTTGACCCCTCCTTGTAAAATGCTATCGAAGAGCTTACCTAATTTCTTTTTTATGAACATGGCATTGCGATACCATATCGCAGCTGATGCTTGTGCTTTGATGACATCCTTCTCTTCTTCCTTCTCTATTAATTGTAGGTAGTAGTTGCCGCGTTTTTCATTAATTTGATTGATTTCACATTCAATCCAGACTGCATCTTCAAAGTTCAAGGCGATAACTCGCTTGATGTATTCATTAACCTCGTATAAACTATATGACTCCAATTTTGAAATTATGTGAAAAAATTAAGATAATAAATATATGTATTAGCCTATTATTGTTAGTATTGACTGCCAAACTGCAATTACGGCAAATTTTTCTAAAGATTTTCCCACAAATATGAAATTTAATTCTTAGAATTGCGGCATCAAATATAATAAACTGAAAACAATGGTTGATAAGCTTGATAAGATAGATTTGAAGATTTTGAAGTTGCTTCAAGAAAATAGTAAAATCACAAATCTAGACCTCTCTAAGAAAATTGGACTTTCTCCAGCTCCCACATTGGAGAGAGTAAAGAAACTAGAAAATATTAACATAATCCAAAGTTATCATGCAAAAGTCTCAGCTGATAAAATAGGACTAAATGTTAGAACTTTTGCCTTGGTTTCAATTGCTTGGCATAAGGAAAATGCTCTTGATAATTTCCTAGCAAAAGTTAACTCCATTGACGAGATCACTGAGTGTTATATAATTACTGGTGATGCAGACTTTTTATTGAAGATTGTTTGTAAGGATATGCAGGCTTATGAGCAATTACTATTTAAGCAGCTTTCGCAAATAGAGGAAGTAGAGCGACTTAAAACTTTGATGACGCTTTCTCAAGCTAAAAAGTCTAAGGTTCTTCCTTTTGATTATCAAACGGACGAATAATAGTTGAATAAAAATAAGCTAACTCCACTTTGGAGTATTCATTCAGAATCAAATCCAATTTCTTATTTATTTGGAACAATGCATGTTCAAGACATTCGAGCATTTTCATTTGCCGAAAGGGTGAAAAAATGTATTGAAATATGTGATGAATTCTATACTGAGATTCATTTTGATTCCCTAAATGACTCAAGAATGTTTCAAGCACAAAAATTGCCAGAAGGCGTAACGCTGCTTTCTTTGCTTGGAGAAAAGAAATTTGCGAAAGCGAATAAGATGATCAAAAAAATGTTTGGGATACCTCTCAAATACATGAATGACATTCTTCCTATGATTGTGATCAATCAGTTGATGATGAAACATCTTGCCAATGATCACAACGAACATCTTGATATGACCTTGTTTCAATATGCTCAATCTTTGGGGAAAACAACCAAAGGGATTGAGACCATAGAAGGACACATTGGTGTCCTAGAACAAATTCCATTATCTGTACAAAAAAAGCAATTTCTTGATTTCATCAAAACTCCAAATAGATACAAGAAATTAACCAGCAAGCTGGCAAATTTGTATGCGAGCGGAGATATTTATAAGCTTTATAAGATTTCTAAAAAATCGATGGGAGACATGAAAACGATCATGATTTACAATAGAAATGTAGATATGGCTGAATACATTCACTCAAACATCCAAAAATCGGCGGTGTATGCAGTTGGTGCAGGACACCTAGCAGGTAAAAAGGGAATAATCAAATTATTGAAAAATAAAAATATCAAACTTAGGCCAATTACCCTTTAAGTTGTAGTTGTTTTTGGTTGAAAGAAAATATCAGATTATCTAGAAGGAATATTGGCTGCAGCTAATGATCCTTTTTTATTTACATTTAATTTGTTTTCAAAATCTTCTAAAATAGCCAAGCCTAGATATCGAATAATTGCAGTAATAGAAGTGTTTGCTAAAAACAAAATATGATTGCAGTTGAAGTATTGTAGCGATGTCTCAAATACCAAAGTCAAAAGCCTATTAGGCATTAGCTTTTCTTATTTCAATCATTCTATTAATTTTCTATAGCCGTTACTAAAACACATATCTACATGATAATCATCCAATACTTTAATCTATTAGTCTAATTGTGCATTTATCTAAACTTATAAGCTTTAAATTTGTTTGAACAAACATTAATCGCGGCTATATTACATGACACAATTTTCAAAGTGGGTAGGGACTATAATTCTAGTTTTTAGTATAGGATTTGCAGATGCTCAAGTTTACACAATTAGCGGATACATCAATGATGCCGATACAGGTGAGACCTTAATTGGTGCCAATATATTTGATGCAAATAATCAATCTGTTGGATCATCATCAAACGCTTATGGATTTTATAGTTTAAGCTTGGAAAAAGGTGAGTATCAATTGCTTGTTAGTTATCTGGGCTATAACAATCAGGTAAAGAACATTAGTTTGTCGCAAGATATTACTTTGGACTTTGACCTAACTCAAGGAGTTGTTATTGAGGAGGTAACTATCAGTGCAAAAGAGTCAGAAAAGGATAAAAATGTACAATCCACTCAGATGGGGCAAGTGGAGCTTCCGATGGAAAGTATAAAGAAACTCCCTGCTTTATTAGGGGAAGTTGATATTCTCAAGACTTTACAATTATTGCCAGGTGTTTTATCTTCTGGTGAAGGTGGGTCTGGGTTTTATGTAAGAGGTGGTGGGCCTGATCAGAATTTGGTCTTATTGGATGAAGCTGTAGTTTATAATACGGGACATCTTCTTGGTTTCTTTTCGGTCTTCAATGCTGACGCCATCAAAAACACTACTTTGATAAAGGGAGGAATGCCTGCAAGTTATGGTGGTAGATTATCGTCCGTGGTAGATGTTCAAATGAGAGATGGAAATAATCGATACTATCAAGCAGAAGGAGGAGTCGGGATCATCTCGTCAAGACTTACATTGCAAGGGCCGATCCAAAAAGATAAAAGTTCATTCTTGGTTTCTGGGCGAAGAACCTATGCGTTAGATTTGGCCCAACCATTTCTAGAAGGTGGGACTTTTGAAGGAACCAACTATTATTTCTATGACTTTAATACCAAGATAAATTTCAAATTATCTGATAAGGATAAAATCTTTTTTAGTGGATACTTTGGTCGTGATGTTTTAAATTTTAGACAGCCGGAAAGGGATTTTTCTTTTGATCTCCCTTATGGAAACACAACAGCAACTGCACGTTGGAATCATTTATTTAGTGATAAGCTTTTTATGAATCTTTCGGTGATTTTTAATGATTATCAGTTTGCCTTTACGGGAGGACAAGAAGATTTTGTTTTCCAAGTTGAAAGTGCTGTGGAGGATGTAAATCTGAAATTGGATTTTGACTATTATCCAAATCCAAGCCACAGTATCAAATATGGAGTTAATTCGACATACCATAAGCTTACTCCTAATACAGCGAGTGCCATGAATGGTGATGTAGAATTTTCTACTGACTTTGAACCTAAATACGCACAGGAAACAGGGATATACATTCAAGACGATATCAAAATAAATCCCAAGTTAAGCATCAATGCTGGGTTTAGACTTTCTCTTTTTAATCAATTGGGTCCATACACTTCTAAGATTGATGGGCAAGAATATGACCGTTTTCAATCTGCACAAAACTATACTGGGTATGAGCCAAGGCTGAGTGGAAAGTATACAGTTTCCAAGGACATGTCTATAAAGGGGGCTATAACTTTTACAAATCAATATTTGCATTTGGTGACCAATTCTGGAAGTACTTTGCCAACTGATATTTGGGTGCCGAGTACTGAGATAATTAAACCTCAATCGGGTATTCAATATGCTTTGGGATTATTTAGAAACTTTGATGATGCGATGTGGGAAACTTCGATAGAGATATACTACAAAGATCTAAAGAATCAGATTGATTATGCCGAAGATTATGTCAATGATTTTGGTACTGAAGTAGAAGACTCATTTGTATTTGGTATAGGGCGAGCCTATGGATCTGAATTCTTTTTAAGGAAAAATAGAGGTAAGTTATCCGGTTGGATTGGCTATACCTTAGCAAGAACAGAAAGGTCTTTTGATGATATTGAAGATGGGAGATGGTATCCGGCTGTTTATGATCGCAAGCATGACCTGTCTGTTGTCGCTAATTATGAAATAAATGAAAAGTGGGAGTTAGGTGCTGCGTTTATTTATGGATCGGGCAGGTGGTATACTCCTTATCAAAGCTTTTACTTTGTGGAAGGGAATATTGCACCTGAGTTTGGTCCGAGGAATTCAGCCCAATTGGAAGCATACCATCGTCTTGATCTTTCATTGACATATACACCTAAAGCAAAGGTTGAGAAATTGTATAAAGGCTCTTGGAATTTGTCGTTTTATAATATTTACAATAGGAAGAATCCATATTTTATCTACTACGATGCAGTAACCAATCGAGAAACTGGATCTACGAAGTTGGAAGCCTTCAAAGTAACCATCTTTCCAATTATTCCATCAATCAGTTATAATTTTAAATGGAAGCAAAAAAAGAAATAATGAGAGTATCAAAATATATAAGGTTTTTATCTCTTGTGATTATGTTTCAAGCTTGTCAGGAGACTTATATTCCTAATGTATCCTCAGATGGGCCAGATTATGTGGTAGAAGGATTTATTGAGGCAGGTCAGGGTAGCATGCAAGCTTATGTTTTGATAAGTGAGTCCATCCCATTTCTAAGTGAAGTCAGTGCCGAAGCACTAACGGATTTATACGTAAAAGATGCGGAAGTTGATATTTCTGACGGAGATCAGACTATACGTTTGACCGAGCTTTGTCTAAGTGATCTCCCTGATGATATAAAGGAAGAGTTGGGTGCTCAGCTTGGACTTGATACAGATAATTTAGATTTTGATTATTGCCTATATCTTGATTTGTTTGATCAACTCAACCGAGATTTTGGAAGGACTTACGACCTGAGGATTAGAGTTGGTAATGATGAATTAACAGCTCAAACAACCATACCAGATTTAGTTCCAGTTGATTCAATCTGGTTTACAGAAGTGCCCGGCAATCCTATTGATTCTCTTGCTCAGTTATGGTTAAATGTAAATGATCCTCCAGGCCCAAATTTTTATAGGTATTTCACAGATGATGGAACGGGAAGAATAACAACATCGCCATTCGGATCTATAACAGATGATGTCTTTTTTGATGGTCAAGACTTTGACTTCCCTCTAACAAAAGCTGCTGTGAGAGGAGCTCCATCAGATCCTGCCACATTTGGATTTTTTGCAGTTGGGGATACAACCACCATAAAGTTCTGTACAATCGATGCACAACATTATGATTTTTGGTATACCTATGAGTTCAATTTAAACAATCAAGGGCCATTTGCCTCTTATACAAGAGTAAGTCATAATGTAGAAGGAGCACTTGGGGTTTTTGGAGGATTGGCTGTTGATGTCCGAAAAATTATAGTGGAGAAGTAAGACTTATTTCTGATTATAAAAGCAAAAAATCTATGAAGCCAAAGTTTATGCTTTTAATATTTATATGCTTTTTAACTGGTTGCAAAGAATATGCCTCAAACCATAGTCCCCAAATTAAGAATGGAATTCAAATGAGTAAAAGAATGAAAATAGATGAGTTAAAAAGCTCCCTGGAAAAATTGGAAAATGGTCAAACTGAATTTGAATTTATAGGCATTACTTCAAACGGAGAAGATTGCATTTATTTCGTTATTGAAGAAGGCAAATTTAGCATCGAATATGAAGCAATAATAGAAAATCAAATAGCATTTCTCGACAAACTAAAAGATTTTTCTAAGTTGAACAACTTGGAAACAGAGCTGAGAACTTACAACAATAAAGCTCAATACAAATCAAATCAGCCTGCACCTGTCCTTAGAATTAAGGCAAAGGCAAACATTGACGAAATAGCTATATTAGGTGAAAGTATTCAAAATCGGATATTTAACAACTCCAAGGAAACAACTTACGATATTGTCCCATAAGTTTGGATTGAAAAGGATTCCAAAAATATCTTGTAGCTTACTAATTTAAAGTGCCAATCAATGGTATTTGAAAAAGGCAATTAAGGTAGAATAGTCTATTAATTCTCTAAGACCTTCTTGACCTGAAGCTTAGGCCCACCTTCCACTATATTGGCCCACAGTTCTGCGTCATTCAATTGAGCTAATTTCTCAATATCGTACAGTGAACTATTTTCCTGTTCTAAGTTTTGAAATGATTCAGTAGTGTAGGCAAATTGTATTTTTGGATCAGTCACATCATTTGCGTTGTAAAAGAAAACAATCGAGCCTATCAAAAGAATCACGGCTGCAATTCCACTTGACCATTTGATTAGCTTTTTATATGACTTATTTTCCTCAGCCAATGTTTTATTGTCAAGCATTGTTTCCAATCTATCCCAACTGGAATCTTTGGGTGCAGTTTTTATTTCATCTGCAGCTTTTCTGAAAGCTTCGAATCCTTTATTCTCTTGTGTCATGATCTATATTGGATGTGTTGTTTTTTTTTAGACAGAATCTCTACAAGTCTCTTTTTTGCAAGAATCAATTGAGACTTACTCGTATTGATGCTAATATTTAATTTTTCAGCAATTTCTCTATGCTTATATCCTTCGATAACATATAGATTGAAAACGGTTCTATATCCATTTGGTAGTTGATCAAGAATTTGCAAAAGTTCTTGATATTCCAACAATTCCACAATTGAGACCTCTGTATATTCTAATTTTTTAGCATCATCAATGTCCACCATCAACATTTTCTTCTTTCTGATGGCCATCAGGCACTCATTGATGGCAATTCGTCTCATCCAACCTTCAAAACTCCCAGAACCACTATAGCTTTGGATATTATTCATGATTCTAAAAAAACTCTGGATCATTGCATCTTCAGCTTCATCCCTCTTTTTTAAATATCTCATGCAAATCCCAAGAATATATGAACTGTAATTGTCATATAATTCTTTTTGCGCTGCGCGTTCGTTATTTTTGCATGCTGATATGAGGGCAAGTTTTTCCAAAATCAGTGTTTTATAGATTGATGCTTGAGAATTGTATTTTGGTGTACGCTTCCGCAAATTTTTAATAATATATTCAATTTAAGTGATTTTTATGGATTTATCCACGACCTATAGTCCTAATGACGTTGAAGAAAAATGGTATAGCCACTGGGAAGAAAAGGGGTATTTTCATTCCGAACCGGATGAAAGAGAAGCATATAGCATAGTTATTCCTCCTCCCAATGTAACTGGTATCTTGCATATGGGGCATATGCTCAACAATACAATTCAGGATATTCTAATCAGAAAGGCAAGACTTGATGGTAAAAATGCGTGTTGGGTTCCAGGAACTGATCATGCCTCCATTGCAACCGAAGCCAAGGTGGTAAAAATGCTTAGAGAGCAAGGAATCAAGAAATCTGACTTGACAAGAGAGGAGTATCTTAAGCATGCATGGGATTGGACTGACAAATATGGTGGCATCATCTTAAAGCAGCTAAGAAAGTTAGGTGCCAGTGCAGATTGGGAGCGTACAGCTTTCACCATGGATGAAGTAAGATCAAAAGGAGTAACCAAGGTCTTTGTTGATCTCTATAATAGCAATCAATTGTACCGCGATTACCGTATGGTAAATTGGGACTGCGAAGCCAAAACGGTTCTGTCAAATGAAGAAGTTCTATATAGCGATGAAAACTCAAAGCTATATCATGTTCGATATCAAATTGAAGGAACCGATGAGTGGTTGACTGTGGCAACAAAAAGACCTGAAACAATCATGGGTGATACAGCCATTGCTGTAAATCCAAAAGATGAAAGATATACCCACCTAAAAGGTAAAAGAGCGACGGTCCCTTTGATTAATCGCTCCGTTCCAATCATTTTTGATGATTATGTTGATATGGAATTTGGAACGGGTGCATTAAAAGTAACACCTGCCCATGATCCCAATGATTATGATATAGGAAAGAGGCATGAATTGGAAGTGATCGCCACCATCAATGAAAATGGCAGCCTAAATGAAAAAGCACAGATTCATATTGGAGTTGATCGATTTAAGGCAAGAAAGTTGGTAACTGCAGATCTCGAAGAGTCAGGTAATCTTGTTAGTATAGAAGATTACACTTCAAGCATTGGAAGATCAGAAAGAACTAATACAGTCGTTGAGCCAATGATGTCACTGCAATGGTATGTAAATATGAAAGGATTGGCAAAGCCAGCCTTGGATAGTGTGATGGGTGATGATGTCGAGTTCTTTCCTAAGAAATTTAAAAACACTTACCGTCATTGGATGGAAAATATCCGTGACTGGTGTATCTCTCGTCAATTATGGTGGGGGCATAGAATTCCAGTTTGGTACTTCGCCGAGAATATGTTTGTTGCAGAAACAGTAGAGGAGGCTTTAGGGCAAGCTCAGAAACAATTCAACAATCCCCACATAAAAGTTTCTGATATGATCCAAGAGGAGGATGTTCTCGATACTTGGTTTTCTTCATGGTTGTGGCCAATCACTGTATTCAATGGTTTTGATGATCCCAAGCAATTAGAATATTATTATCCAACAAATGTTTTAGTGACCGGATGGGATATCATATTCTTATGGGTTGCAAGAATGGTCATGGCGGGTCATGAATGGGAAAATAAAAAGCCATTCAAACATGTTTATTTTACTGGGATGGTTCGCGACAAGAAGAGAAGAAAAATGAGTAAGTCTTTAGGTAATTCTCCTGATGCATTAAAACTCATTTCTGATTTTGGAGCAGATGGTGTTCGTTTTGGTATGTTGAGTTCAAGTCCCGCAGGTGGAGATTTATTGTTTGATGAAAAACTTTGTGAGCAAGGGAAAAACTTTTGCAACAAAATGTGGAATGCATTAAAATTGCTTAAAGGGTGGGAAATTGATGATACTCTCGATATGCCAGTGAGTAACGAAAGAGCTATAGAGTGGTTCGGTTCTCTGCAGGTAAAGGTGCAGAAAGAAATGGAGAAGGATTTTGATTCCTATAGGTTGAGTGAATCCTTGATTGGTTTGTATCAATTCATTTGGACAGATTTCTGTTCTTGGTATCTTGAAATGATTAAGCCTGAATATCAAAAACCAATCGATAGAAAAACATATGAGCATACCGTGGAATTTTATTCAACTATATGCTCTATGCTTCATCCCTTTATGCCATTTATCACAGAAGAAATATGGCACCAATTGAAAGAAAGAAATGATGGCGAAGATTGTATCGTTACGGAATTAAAAGGATCACAGACATTTGACGAAAGTCTGCTTACGCAAATAGAATTGATAAAAGATATCTCAAGTAATGTGCGCGATGTAAGAAATAAGCAGAGTATGAAAAAGCGAGAGGAGCTAAATGTTGCGGCTATTAATTCTCAAGAAACCAAAGCAATAAAGGCGGATGAAGGTCTTGTCGAAATATTGCAGAAAATTGCCTTTGTAGGAACATTTGATATAGTGGATGAAGCGCCAGAATCAGCAGTAGGCTTTATTTCTGGAGCTAGTGCATTTCATATACCTGTTGTCCAAAATATTGATGTAGAAAAGGAGTTGGAGAAATTAAAAGGGGATTTGAAACACCAAGAAGGCTTCGTGAATGGAGTAGAGAAGAAATTGTCAAATGCAAGATTTGTAGACAATGCCCCAGAAGCAGTTGTTGCTCTCGAACGTAAAAAATTACAAGATGGTCAAGAGCGAATTGCTCAAATCAAACAACAAATTGAAAAATTAGAATCTTAGAATTCAAGATAAATACCAAATATGAATCAGTTCTCTTTTAAATCTCTGATAGTACATTTTGTCGCCTTGCTCATCTTTGTCATTGCGGCATCGGCTTACTTTGCACCACAATTTTCTGGAAAGAAAATTAATCAATCAGATACCTTATTATTTTTAGGAATGTCTGAAGAAATCAATAAGTTTCATGAAGAAACTGGTGAATGGACACAATGGACTAATAGTGGATTTGGCGGAATGCCATCATACCAGATAAAGTCACCAAATATGCTGAATCTGACAAGGCACATTAAAGATGCAATGTCGGTTTGGTTGCCAAGACCAGCAGGTATGTTTATTTTTGGATCTGTTTGTTTTTACTTGATGGCTTTGGTTCTAGGAGTACATCCATGGTTGGGTATTTTTGGTGCATTAGCTTTTTCTTTTACAACTAATAATGTAGTCTTGTTTGAGGCTGGGCACAATACTAAAATACTAACTGTCATGACTAGTCCATTGGTGATTGCTGGTGTGCTTCTGACTTATAAAGAGAAGTGGCTTGAAGGGGTAGCAATTTTCTCCTTAGGAATGGCTCTTTGTTTTAATGCCAATCACCCACAGATGACCTACTATTTAGGTTTGTTACTAGGGATTTATGTTTTGATAAAGTTAGGAGCATCGATTAAGAATAGAACTTTACCTTCATTTGCGAAAGCAAGCGGACTCTTGTTGATAGGATTGATTATTGGTTTTGGGACATCTGCCACTAAGCTACTACCAACGTATGAGTATTCTAAAGATACAATGAGAGGAAAGCCGATATTGGCCACAGAAGGGGTCGCAAAATCGAGTAGCGAGGTCGATGGGTTGGAATGGAATTATGCAACTGCATGGAGTAATGGTTGGGCTGACCTTTGGCCGAGCTATATTCCAATGGCTGTTGGAGGAAGTACTGCTGAAAAAATTAGTCCCAAAAGTGCTTTAGGTAAGGAGCTCAAAAAGCGTGGAATGAATACGGAGCAAACTCCAATGCCAATGTATTTTGGTGATCTCAGTTCTACTAGTGGTCCTATATATTTTGGAGCAATCATCTGCTTTTTATTCTTACTTAGTTTTAGCTTTCTGGAGCCTAAACTCCGATGGTGGGGCGTGGCCAGTGTTTTGCTGACTATGTTTCTCTCTTTAGGAAACAATATGGAGTTTTTGTACAGAATATTTTTTGACTATTTTCCTTTCTTCAACAAATTTAGAACACCAAATAGTATCCTTTCTGTAACGGCAGTTATATTTCCGATGATTGGAATTCTTGCCTTAAATCACTTTTTTAAAGTTGATCGGAAGTCAATAAATAAAATGAGCATTTTAATACCAGCAGGAGTCCTAGGTATAGGAGCTTTGGCCCTTGCATTTATCGGACCGTCTATAATGAGTTTTGAAGGGAAGTATGATTCTCAACTTATTCAGGCTGGTATTAAAGCGAGCGTAATTGAAGATACTAGAATATCTATAATGCAGACTAGTGCATACCGTTCATTTGCTTTAATAGCCATTGCAGCGACTACATGTTTTTTATATCTAAGAGGAATAATCAAAGCAAATATTGCAATGATTATTATTGGCGTTTTTGCTTTGGGAGATTTATTTTTAATTGATAAAAATTATGTCAACAATGATGATTTTGTAACTGAAAGATCATTTGCTAAAAACTTTGAAAAACGCACGGTTGATGAGACAATATTAAAAGATAAGGATCCACATTATAGAGTTTTTGATATTTCTTCAGGGAATCCTTGGAATTATTCAAGGGGTAGTTATTATCATAAATCTATCGGTGGAATGCATGCCGCCAAATTGCAACGGTATGATGATATGATAAACATGCATTTAGGTCAAAGTACACAGGAGGCCTTCGATATGTTGAATACAAAATACATTATAGGCCAATCAAGTGAAGGTACTTTGGGCGTCCAGACAAATCCTACCGCAGCAGGTAATGCATGGTTTGTCAACAATATCCAGATGGTAGATAATGCCAATGAAGAGATTGCTGCAATCTCTGGATTAAACGTGCAAGGCACTGCCATAGTACATAAAGAATTTTCTGACTATGTGGGCGGATTTAAACCGCAGAAAATAGGAACGATTAAACTTGAAACTTATGCACCAAATAAGTTGGTCTATAAATCTAATACTTCTTCTGATCAATTTGCTGTTTTCTCAGAAGTTTGGTATGGTCCAAACAAAGGTTGGGAAGCAAGTATTGATGGAGAACCAGTCGAACACATTAGAGCTAACTATATTTTGAGAGCTCTAAAAGTACCTGCAGGCCAGCATGAAATAGTTTTTGAATTTAAGCCTAAGAGTTATACGATTGGAAAGATAATCACCTTGATTAGTTCCCTTTTAATTATTGCACTTTTAGCTTTTTGGGCCTTTTCTTGGTTTAAAAACGGAGGTAAACTTGAGGAGGAAAGTGTACTTAAGCCTAAACGCATAGTCAACAAAAATAAAGCACTTTAGATTAAACAAACCCATGTTAACTCCAGTATGAATTTAATTAGTTTTAAATGTATGCATAAACCTACTTGTTGAATGGGAAGTAATAAATTTTTACATATTTCTAAGCTTGTATTTTTTCTTTGTATTTGCATGACTGCTAATGCTCAAGTAGTAATTAATGAGCTAGTCGCATCTAATTCAGGTGGAATAGAAGATCCAGAATTTAATGACACAGGTGACTGGATTGAATTGTATAACAATTCTTCAAATGAAGCAGATTTATCTGGCTTCTATCTTACTGATAATTTAGGTGAATATAATAAGTGGCAGTTTCCAACAGGATCACAAATTGAAGGAAATGGCTACCTGCTTATCTGGGCAGACGGAACCAATACTGGCCTCCATACTAGTTTCAAATTAACAAAGGATGGAGAAGAAGTAGGGTTGTTTGACGATCAAGGAACTATAGTTGATTCTATTGTATATAGCAATCAACGAACAGATATATCATACGGGAGAAGAACAGATGGAAACATAGCTTGGAGATTTTTCGAAGAGCCAAGCCCAGGTACAACCAACATAAGTAATTCATTTGAAGGCATCGTATTTTATCGCCCTACTTTTTCTCTAAAAGGTGGCTTTTATACAGATGAAGTTGAAGTAGGCTTAAGTTCAATAGCAGGGCAGATTAGATATACCACAGATGGATCTTTGCCCACAAGTATGTCTACTTTATATGAGGAGCCTTTCATTGTTTATGAAACAACAATTTTAAGAGCAAGTGTTTTTATCAATAATTTCATACAAGGTAAGGCAAGCACTCAAACTTATTTTATTAATGAAAATTTAGAGGAAAGGAAACTTCCTATTATTTCAATTGCAACAAATGACGAGAATTTTTGGGATAGTGAAACTGGTTTATATGTTCAAGATTTTAAGCCCGAATGGGAGTATGCCATAAATATAGAGTTGTTTGAAAATGATGGTGCGAATAGAGCTGTTTTTAATGAGTTAGCAGGTGTGAAAGTCAATGGTCAAAATTCTTGGGAATTGCCTCAGAAAATGTTAGGGATCTACTTTGATAATGAATATGATGCTGGAAGCTTAGAGTATTCATTATTTTTTGATCGTCGTAGAAGTAAGTTTGATAATTTCACACTTAGGGTAGGAGGAAGCGATTGGAGCTCTACCTTTTTTCGAGATGGTTTGACACAAGGCTTGACAAGAGAAAGAATGAATTTGAGTTCAATGGGATTTAGGCCATCCATTGTTTTTGTCAATGGAGTCTACTTGGGTATCCACAATATGCGTTCTCGTATCGATGAAGGATTTATTGAAGAAAATTATGGACTATTAGGCAGTGAGTATGATCTTATAGAAAACAATGGAGAAGTTGAACAAGGCGATACTATTGCTTTTCAAGAACTTTTTGACCTAATGAATCAAAATTTGACCAATCAAGAAAATTTTGATGCGGTTGCTGCAATAATGGATATTGAAAATTACATGGATTTTTATATTACCGAAATATGGTCAAGTAACTCTAGCTACGGGCATAATATCCAATTGTGGAAACCAAAAGCTGCAGGTTCAAAATGGAGATGGATAGCTCAAGATTTTGATAGAGGATTTTCAGGTTCAGACAATGATTTGATTGAAAGGTTTTCGACGGATCCAGCTGCTAATTATGCATGGGTGGCTAGTCGCTTTGCCAATATGTTGGAAAATGAAAATTTTGCTGATGCCTTTGTGAGGCGTTTTGCAGATCATCTCTACACTACATTTCATCCCACTAGAGTCATTGGCCAAATCGATGAAAAAGAAGCTACCATCGAAATGGAGATTCCAATACAGATAGATAAGTGGCAAGGGACAACTTCAGATTATGGAGATGCTATTCCTAGTTTTGATTATTGGAAAAATGAAGTAGAAGAACTTAGGAGTTTTGCAAGGGAAAGACAAGCAGTCCTTTTCGATGATTTAATTGATAATTTTGATGTAAGTGAAGCAACAAGTTTAGGGGTGTTTTCTGAAATTGAAAAGGCGGGAACAAACTATATAAATGAAATGAGTATTCCTGCATCTAATTGGTCGGGGACATACCTAAAAGACCTAACTTTTAATTTGACAGCTGTACCAAATGTTGGTTTCGATTTCCTAGGCTGGTCTGAAAGTAATTTGTTTGTAATTATCCCGAAAGAATCGACTTGGAAATATTATGATCAAGGTGATTTACCAGCTGCAAATTGGAACACATTGGACTTTGTAGATGCTACTTGGAGCGAAGGTCTTGCTCAGCTGGGATATGGTGACGATGACGAAAATACCATCATTGATTTTGGCGGCGATGACGAAGATAAGTACATTACTACCTATTTTAGGAATACATTTTCTATAGCAGACCCATCTCAATTTGCTGGGCAAGTGGTGATTAATTTGTTGCGAGACGATGGGGCAGTGGTTTATCTAAATGGAGTGGAATTGCTTCGATCAAATATGCCATCAGGGATATTATCTACAGATACTGAAGCTTTAGATTTTATTGCCAATAACGCGGAGGATGTGTTTAATTCTTTTTCAGTTGATATTGGAGTATTTCAATCTGGAGATAATGTCATTGCCGTAGAAATTCATCAGAGTGAATCAAATAGTTCTGATATTAGTTTTGACCTAGAGTTGTTGGCGATTCAGTTCGATTCAGAAAATATTTTTTCAGAAGAAGAAACTATTTCTGTAGAATTATCAGATGAAACATTTTTTCTTGCACACTATATTCCTAATACCAATTGCCTACTTCCAGATACCATCACAACCGATCTTACATTGAACATTGATTGTTCGCCTTATTTGGCTCGTAAATCAGTTGTTGTATCACCAAATGCATCGTTAGAGATACAAGCAGGAGTAGAAATACATTTTATGGATGGTGAAGGCTTAAAGATTCAAGGAGATCTGCAGGTTATGGGAACGGAGGATCAGCCAGTTCGATTTTTGCCAAATGTAGCAGTCGGTGCCACTGAATGGAGCAATCTGTATTTTGAGAATACATCTAAAAGCTCTTCTTTGGTATGGTTGGAAATAAAAGGTGCTTCTAGAGGAATTCATCCTATCAAAGAAAATGCTGCCATTGCGGCTTGGAATTCCAATATCGAAATTAATCATTTGACTTCAGTTGACAATGCTCAAAACCCTATTCTTGCTCGACACTCGGATATCTGGTTACGCAATAGTCAATTGTATTCGAAGGTGACAGGAGATTTGATCAACGTAAAATACGGTTTCGGTTTTATTGATAGTTGTGACTTTAGAGGTAATCAAAAAATTGATACTGATGCTATCGATTATGATGAGGTCAAAAATGGTGTAATCCGTAACTCCAAGATTTATGATTTTGAAGGTTTCAATAGTGATGGAATAGATTTAGGAGAAGTTTCTACTGATATTTTAATTGAAAATAATTTTATTCACCATATCACTGATAAGGGAATTTCTGTGGGCCAGCAGAGTAGTATCCAAATGCGCAATAACACGATTGTTCAATGCAACCAAGGAATGGGTATCAAAGATGAAGGAATTGCAATTATCGATCAAAATACTTTTTATAACAATGCATTTGATATTGTGGGTTTTGAAAAGAATGTGGGAGTCGGAGGAGGCCATGTTGAAATATATAACAGTATTTTTTCCAACTCTGTTTTTGAACCAATCTCAATAGATTCTGAGTCGAGTTCATTAATCGATTTCTGTTTGTCAGATACGAAAGATTTAATTGGGAGCAACGTTGTTTTAGCTGATCCTAATTTTGAAAATCCAACTCAAAATGATTTTCGATTAATGAATTCTTCTGAGGCGATAAATGCTGGACTGGATAACCTGGGTAGCCCAATTAATTTGGGAACAAATAGTCATATTTATTCGGCTGAAGCTTCTTTATCCATTGTGGGTATTCATTATAGGCCTATAAGCAACCCTGACCAAGAATTTCTTCAAATATTTAATGCAAGCAATGAATCATTTGAGTTAGGTGGCTCTGGATTGACTGCTGGGATACAGTTTGTTTTCCCTGAAGGAACATCCATTGCTGCAGGAGAAACAATTCATTTAGTAAAAGATATATCATTTTTTGATAATTTAGGTGGACAGGTTTTTCAATGGTCATTAGGCAGATTGTCAAATGAAGGCGAACAAATTATATTAAGTGATTCCAACGGTATCATTTTAGATCATGTCATTTATGACAACCAAGATCCTTGGCCAACTATGGCAGATGGAGCAGGAGCATACCTTGAATTAATCGACTCTAACTTAGATAATCATTTTGCAAAAAATTGGAATGCAACTATTACTGATCTTACTTTAATTAATGAATCTGAGTCTAGTATAAGATTTACAACTGCGCCAAACCCAGTGGCCGATTTTTGTAAGATTAGCGCTAATGATGAGCCTATTAATCAGGTTATACTTTATGATACATTTGGAAGAAGATTATTGCACTCTACGGTAAATGTTGATGAGTTGGATGTAGATATGCACAATTTCCAAGGTGGAGTTTATTTTTTAGTAATAAACAATCAAGTAGTAGTAAAGCTTATAAAAATATAGGTATCTAAAGTCGATACTTATTAAAAGTTAGCACGTTTTTCGATTCTGCAACATACATGTACATAGGAGCTGCCATTGCAATACCTGCTACTGCACCCAAAAAAGTCCAAAGAGTAAATGATATCGCTATTCCAATTGTAAAAGCAATAAATACGATATACTTGTTCTCAACTGCACGTACTTCGTTTGGATGTTTGGTCTGTTTTCTATGCCAATTAGAACAAGTGACAGAAATATTTTCACCAAGATCTCTTTCTAAATCTGGTCTTGTGCTAGCAAACGATGTTACTTTGATGTCTTCTTTGCAGCCAACGCATTTGGTGAGTAGTTTCATGATTTGTTTTTTTTTGAGTTATTCTCTTAAAAATGTTACAGAACCGATTTTTCGAAAACTCTTTTGCTTAATAGAGTAGTCAAGTATGTATGTGTAAACACCATTGGCGACAAAACTTCCATTGAATTTGTAAACTTACTATTCTTAAGACAGTCTATAAATTAAATATTTACTTCTTCAACACCCTTTGGGGTTAACCCCAAAGGGTGTTGGTCTCGTTTG
>ENA-ORXT01000246-ORXT01000246.1-marine-metagenome-genome-assembly--contig:-NODE-246-length-90523-cov-9.122007_pt1 | contig 90523 bp, 74 predicted proteins | sample MGYA00237868_ERZ511482 | MGnify/ENA metagenome assembly ERZ511482 | reverse complement strand
TATGAGCAGTTCATTCGACAACAACACAATCAGGATATTAGTCAATTTGATTTTGAAAAATCATTGCGCACCGATCAAGAGTCGTTTAATACCGTGCGTAAGCTATCCCCCACTCGCTTCCGCTATCAAATTCTTGATTCTCACGGACAAGTTATATCTGGGCGGTCATCTGGGCGGTCATCTGGGCGGTCATCTGGGCGGTCAACCGATGATGCCTTGTGTGCAGAGCAGCCAGCCCCTACGTACGTAGTGCAAGTTAATAACTCACCTGCAGGGCTGGTGAAACCGAAACGCACAGACCATAAACAGACAGATCATAAACAGACAGATCAAACTGAAAATACACGTGTATATTTTAGTTCCGCAACGCGTGAAAAAACGAATGAGAATACGCTTAAAAAAACGAGTGGGAATACACGTGTATATTCTGCCAACCGGTGCAGTGAAGCTATACCGAATGGCTACTATGGCAATAAAATACGAAGTTATAATAAGAACGATAAGCCAGCATTCCGACCGCAATCATTTAGTTATGAAACGATGAGCACCTAAAGTAGCCGCAACTATAAAATCAACTGGCTTACTACGACTTATCTGACTTCACATAATTAACCGCAGCTTTACCCTTTATCTTAACCAACAGCTCTTCCTCAACTTCTGAACCGTCAACCAACCCAAGTAAGATGCCCTTACGTCTAGACTTACCACGCATATTCTTAATGTCGTTTTCTGACTTGGTGGTACGTTGCGACAGTCGCCTGCCCCATTGCGCAAGACGTTCGTACATCATTTCGATGACGTCACTGTGCTGGCTTGAATCGCCAAGATCAACCAACTCACCTGGGTCGGCCTTCATGTCAAACAACATAGGACGAAAACCGCCTTCTGAATGCATAAACTTCCAGCGCTTATCTGCCACCATGAACAGGCGTGCATCACGTGGCTCGAGATTTAAATTCTTTGCCATCACGGTTGCGGAGTAGTCAAATTCACTGATGGCATAGTCACGCCATTGTTCGACAGGCTCGCCGTGTAGAAAAGGCAATAGTGAGTGGCCTTCAACAATATGGTCAGGCACTTCCCCACCAGCGACTTCGATAAACGTGGCAGCAAGATCAATACTCTCAACCAACTCATCACAAACTGTACCGCGAGTACTGTCAGCTTCGTTTGATGGGTCGTAGATAATCAACGGTACTTTAACTGAACAATCGTGGAACAGATCTTTCTCACCCAACCAATGGTCGCCTAAGTAATCACCGTGGTCTGATGTGACTACGATCATGGTGTTATCCATTTGGCCAGTTTTTTCCAAATGCGCGAACAATACACCAAGCTGATCGTCGCATTGTTTTATCAAACCCATGTAGGCTGGAACAACCGCTTCACGAACGCCGTCTGTTGATATTGCTTTACCAATGGCATTATTAAAATACTGTTCATAGACTGGATGCGCATCGACACGCTCTTGTTCTTCACGAACAATGGGCTGAACATGTTCAGCGGTATACATGCTGTGATACGGCTCGGGAACAATATACGGCCAATGTGGTTTTATATACGATAAGTGGCAATGCCACGGCGCATCGCCCTTGTCCATTTCATCAAGGAATCGAATCGCTTCACGTGTGAGCCATGGCGTTTCAGAATCTTCTTCGCGTATGTTTGCAGGCTTAGCTGCATGTTTCATTAACCAACCACTGGCAATATCCATGTCATCTTCAACCCCTGAATTGGCATAGTCGTGCCAAGGGTTGTCACCTGGGTACTGCTTATCTTTTAAGTAGGCGTTGTAAGGAGAGGTTTTAGAATCGTAAGAACCATCTGGACCTTCAGCCCATAGACCATCATCTCTAACGAATATATCGAACCCGCATTCCGATACTCGTGCTCCAATAGTACTATCGATATTCAAGCCAAGGCGCTCCATACCAGCGGTGTCTATCGCCATATGTGTTTTACCGACAAGCCATGAGTTCATGCCAGATGCGCGTAGGTGGTCTGCCAGTGTTTGCTCCCCTACCTTAAGCGGGAAATTGTTCCAAGCAGCGCCGTGACTGCTAACGTACCGGCCCGTATAGAAACTCATTCTGGAAGAGCCGCAAACCGGCGACTGAACATAGCAACGAGTAAACTGCACACCTTTGCCAGCCAACCTATCCATGTGTGGCGTATCCAAATGAGGATGTCCTGCGCAACTCAGATAATCAAACCTGAGCTGATCAAACATGATGAACAGGATATTTTTTTTCATGGCTGTAAGGTTTTATATGGCCGATCGATTAATTCTGAAACTCAGCTTAACTACCCAAAACTTGCATCAGTCATTTCAATAATATTCGAATACACACCAGGTGCTGCTGCCACCACGCGTCCACCGTCCGATAACATGGTTGCATGATCAAACGGTTGCACTATGCCGCCTGCGCTTTCGATTATATACAAACCAGCCAAACAATCCCACGCATACATATGCGGCTCAACAAAACCAAGCACACGCCCGCTGGCAACATAGGCAAGCATCAGTGCACCAGAACCAATGCGATAATAGATCCCATCCTGGGCCATGAATTTAGACAGAAAATTCAACGTTAGTTTGTGATCGAAACGCGCTGAATGTCCGACCGCCAGTGACCCTTCTTGTAGCGTTTGTGCAGTCGAAATTTTCATGGGAGTGCCATTCAAGTTGGCAGCAATACCTTCGCATGCACCAAAAGTCTCCCGACCAATCGGATCAACGATGACACCAAACACTGTTTTATCATCCACTACACACGCAAGCACAACGCACCAACCGGGAACAGCATTGAGAAAGCTAGAGGTACCGTCTATAGGGTCGATCACCCACGTATACGGCGATGAACCTTGTTTATTGTCGTGCTCCTCTCCAACAATCGTGTCATCGGCAAACTGATCGGTAATGGCTTTTCTAACTTCAAGCTCCACTTCACGGTCAGCGTTGGACACCCAGTCTTGTGAACCTTTTGATTCAATTTTAAGAGCGTCACGATTGGTGAAGTGTTGCAGTGCGGTTTGCGCACCAGCTTCAGCTATGATCTGTGCCGCTTCATACCGCTTGATCAGATCACTCATAAAAATTAACTCCAGTTGGGCCCAGGAAAGCTATTAAAGCGCTGTAACGGTTTCAGTCAGCAGGGCTTGAGCCGCGACCCTACCGGACTCAATGGCCTTAGTCCAATCAGCTACATCAATAATGCCATCACCTTTACCAGCCGCAGGATTAACAGCAATCGCACAAAATGCATAATCAATAGCAAGCTCTCGCGCTAACGCCGCTTCCGGCATGCAACTCATACCGACAATAGAACAACCGTCACGTTCCATCCGGCGAATCTCCGCAACCGTCTCCAGCCTAGGGCCTGACACCGCGCCATAGGTACCATGATCGACAATCGACACATCCGCTTTCTTACCACCCTGTATAAGCGCCTGACGCAACTCATCATTATATGGATAGCTGAAATCGATAGTTTGAATTTCTGATGCATCATCGGCATCAAAGCTTCCAGATCGGTCGGATGTGTAGTCAATGATCTGATCAGGAATGACGACATCACCGACTTTACATTTTTCAATGGCTCCAACAACACCGACTGCAAGCACGCGCTTTACGCCAACCGAATGCAAAGCCCATATGTTGGCGCGATAGTTAACCAAGTGCGCTGGTATCGACTGTCGGTTGCCGTGTCGCGATAGAAAGACGATGGATACGCCATTGAGTTCACCATATACGAGTGGGCACGATGGAGCACCAAAGGGTGTCTTAACCATCTCACGACGCTGAACGGCGATACCGTCTAGCCGACTTAACCCTGTTCCACCGATAATTGCCAGATCTGTCATCGTGCGCTTACTCTTTATAAATATTTTAAGGGTTGTATAACAAAACTGAAGCCATCGCCGCGATACCTTCCTTGCGACCACAAAAGCCCAACCATTCCGTCGTGGTTGCCTTTACATTAACGCACTCCACGTCGATTCCCACGTCAGCCGCAATAGTTTTTCGCATAGCATCGATGTGCGGATTCATTTTTGGCGACTGCGCAATGATTGTTGAATCGATATTGCCGCAATGCCAACCTAGCCGCTTTAACTTGGCAACGACGTCGCGTAACAATACGCGGCTATCAGCACCCTTAAACGCGGGATCGGTATCGGGGAAATGCTTACCTATGTCGCCGAGCGCAGCTGCTCCAAGCAATGCATCGGCTATGGCATGCAGGAGAACATCACCATCAGAGTGTGCTTCAAACGCTTTATGGTGTTCAACGCGTACGCCACCAATCATAAGGTGGTCGCCGTCAGTAAAGGCATGCACATCGTAACCTTGCCCGATGCGCATATTCACTGCTCTGCTCCAGCACTTTCGCGTAGTTCAATTAAAGCCAAAGCCATATCAAAGTCACGCGCATGTGTGATTTTAAAATTGGGTTGTAATGCTTCAACAAGTGCAGGGGTAAAACCTAATCTTTCCATTGCACATGCCTCATCAGTTATAGTGCCAGCTTGTATGGCTTGCTGATTTTCGATAAGACAATCAAGCAATACTTTGGCTCTGAACATTTGTGGAGTTTGCGCTTGCCAAAGTTCATCACGACTCACGGTTGCATCGATTTTATGCTGCAGTTGACCATTAGCATCGATTGAGGAGCTGGAACGCTTTAATGTGTCTTGCACTTTGGTCGCAAGTAAACCACCTTGTTCGGGTGCCTCATTGACACGATTGATAAGCCGGAGAATATCATCGACAGAAGTCATTGCTCGTGCAGCATCATGCACCATCACCATCGCGTTATCACTCACAGACTTTTCGCACACCATCTTTACACCTGCCACAACGGACTCTGCACGACTTGCACCACCAATGGTTGTCACAACTTGGCGGTACTTACTTGCCGCTAACTCTGGCCATAAATTATCGCCTTTAGACAGCACAACCACAACGCCTTTTACGTTGGCAACCTGACTAAGTGTATCGATAGCGCGCTGCAGTAGGCAACGGCCTTTAAGCTCTAGATATTGCTTCGGGTATGCCGACGGTAACCGAGTACCTTGTCCCGCTGCAGGTACGACTGCCCACAGCTCATCAATAACGTCTGGCGAACTTGTGCTGGTCTGATTCACTGTGTTGCAGTGCCTTGTGGCGTACCACTTCTATCGATGAGCTTACGTCCGTCATCCTGAGTTGTCTGCGGCAACTCCATGGTTCGCACTGTGCCAGACGATCGTTTTTCGCGAACAAATTGATAAAATGTTTCATCGCTATCAATCATGCCTAGTTCTGATCGCGCACGTTCTTCTATGGCGTCAAGCCCACTTTTCAGATCAGCAACTTCGGCCTCCAATGCTTGATTACGTCCTCGCAGATTCAATAGTTCGGCATTTGCCTGCTTACTCTGCTGATTCAGCCTCCATACTTCCTGCGCACTGCCATCGCCAAACCACAGGCGGTACTGCAGCGCAAGGAACATCACTATCAGCACAGCTAACAACACTTTCATTGCTTAGAGCGCCTGATTAAACGCCGATGCGCCAGCGTATACAGCACGATCGCCCAATGCTTCTTCGATACGCAACAGCTGGTTGTACTTCGCAATACGATCAGAGCGCGACAGTGAGCCTGTTTTGATTTGCTTGGCATTAGTCGCAACCGAAAGATCAGCAATGGTGGTGTCTTCCGTCTCACCCGAACGGTGCGAGGTAACAGTAGTGTAGCCTGCACCATGCGCAAGTTTGATAGCTTCAAGCGTTTCAGTCAAAGTACCAATTTGATTTACCTTGACCAATACAGAGTTTGCGATGCCTTGATCAATGCCTTTTTGAACAATCTTGGGATTGGTAACGAATAGGTCATCACCAACCAACTGAATGGTGTCATTTAGCCGATCAGATAATATTTTCCAACCGTCCCAATCACCCTCATCCAGACCGTCTTCTATCGAGATGATCGGGTATTTATCGACCCAGTCTGCCAGGTATTCAACAAAGCCCGCTGCATCAAACTTGCGACCTTCTGATGCAAGATCGTAGACACCATCTTTATAAAATTCAGAGCTTGCAACATCCAGCCCAAGGTAGACGTCACGGCCCGCCTCATAACCCGCTTTTTCGATCGCGACCAAAATGGTTTCGATCGCTTCTTCGTTCGATGATAAGTTTGGAGCGAAACCACCTTCGTCCCCCACGTTCGTGTTCATACCACGATCAGTTAAAACACCACGCAAGCTATGAAAGATTTCGGCACCACAACGTAGCGCTTCACGGAAACTTGATGCGCCAACCGGTAGCACCATAAATTCTTGTAGATCGACACTGTTGTCAGCGTGCGAACCACCATTGATAATGTTCATCATTGGTACTGGCAAATTAACCGCGTCTTTGCCACCCAAATATTCAAACAACATTTTATCGTTGGCATTGGCTGCGGCGTGCGCGTTCGCCATAGACACACCGAGTAATGCATTGGCACCAAGATTGTCTTTGTTTTCGGTACCGTCCAGCTCAAGCATGATTTTATCAAGCCCAGCTTGATCAGTTGCATCATGACCAATAAGCGCATCACGCAATGTTGTGTTGATGTTCTCAACCGCCGTTAAACAACCCTTACCGCCGTAGCGAGACTTGTCGCCATCACGCAGCTCAAGTGCTTCTCGTGTTCCAGTCGATGCACCCGATGGCACAATCGCACGGCCAAGGTGGCCAGATGCCAGAATCACATCAGCTTCAACCGTTGGGTTACCACGCGAATCCATCACTTCCCGGGCTTTGATATTTTCAATTTTTGTATTCATTAAATAATCACGATTCCAAATAAGGAGTTTCAGCAAAAGGTTGTTTTTTTACTGCATTATCAATTTCTATGAGCGTACCAAGTAAACTTTCTAGCTCATGCATTGGCCAGGCATTGGGTCCGTCGCAAGGTGCATTAGCTACATCTGGATGTGTTTCCATAAACAAACCAGACACGCCAGCGGCGACAGCGGCGCGAGCTAGCACCGGTACAAATTCACGTTGACCACCACTCGAGGTGCCTTGTCCACCCGGCAATTGCACCGAGTGCGTGGCATCAAATACAACTGGTTGTTTGGTGGCGCGCATTATCGCAAGGCCGCGCATATCGGTCACTAGGTTGTTGTAACCAAACGATGCACCACGTTCACACAACATGATGTTTTTGTTACCTGCAGCTGCCATCTTGTCGACCACGTTTTGCATATCGTCGGGTGCCATAAACTGGCCCTTTTTAACATTGACTGGCTTTCCAGCACGCGCAACTCGTTGGATAAAATTAGTTTGTCGACTTAGAAATGCGGGCGTTTGTAGTACATCAACAACATCGGCAACTTCATCCATTGGCGTGTCTTCATGCACATCGGTGATGACGGGAACACCGATGTCTGTACGCACTTTTTCCAATATCCTTAAGCCCTCTTCCATGCCAGGACCACGATAGCTGTCTGCAGAAGAACGGTTCGCTTTATCAAAAGAAGATTTATAAATAAAGTTAATGCCTAGGCGCGTCGTCATCGCTTTCAAGGCACTGGCTGTTTCCAGTGCAAGCGCTTCTGATTCAATAACACATGGGCCGGCAATTAGGAACACTGGCTGGTCCAAGCCTACTTCAAAGCCACATAGCTGCATGATGATTAAACCGTGTCTGTTGCAGGAGTCTGATGACTGATCTGCTCAGTGTTTTCTTGTTTATAGGCGAGTGCGGCGTCGATAAACCCCGTGAACAAGGGGTGTCCGTCTCTTGGATTTGACGTGTATTCAGGATGAAATTGACAACCAACAAACCAAGGATGATTTTCTAGCTCCATCATTTCAACCAAACCATGATCGTCGTTCGAACGCGCTGATATAACCATACCGGCGGAGACCAACCGATTGGTGTAATTGTCATTAAATTCAAACCGATGTCGGTGTCGCTCTGTGACTTCAGTGGAACCATACATTCTGGCCGCTAAGCTACCTTCTTGCAGCTTGCACAGTTGCCCACCCAAGCGCATGGTGCCGCCTAAATCAGAGTCGCTGTTGCGAATATTGGTTTCACCGTTTTCATTTTGCCATTCGGTGATTAACGCGATAACAGGGTCTGGGGTGTTCATGTCGAATTCAGAACTATTTGCGGCAGTTATTCCAGCAACATTTCTTGCGTAGTCGATGACGGCAACTTGCATTCCTAAACAGATGCCTAAGTACGGTACATTGTTTTCGCGCGCGAAACGCGCAGCTGCAATTTTACCTTCAACCCCTCGATTACCAAATCCACCCGGTACCAAAATCGCATCAACTTCACCGAGCTGTTGGTTTTCACCAAGCTCTAGCTTTTCTGCATCGATGTAGCGAATTTTAACTTTGCTAGCGGTTTTTACACCCGCATGGGTTAGCGCCTCGTTAAGCGATTTATAGGATTCGGTTAGCTCCGTGTATTTGCCAACCATGGCAATAGTGACGTGCCCTTCTGGATTACGAATACCATCAACAACCGCATGCCACTCGGATAAATCCGCAGGCGGTAAGTCAAGCTTGAATTGCTCGACAACCAACTCATCCAGATTTTGCTCATGCAGCATACGCGGAATGTCATAAATGCAATCGACATCGGAGGCAGCAATAACGGCCTTCTCTTGTACATTGGTAAACAACGCGATTTTGCGTCGGTCTTTGTCGGGCAAAGGCCGATCACAACGGCACAATAAGATATCTGGCTGGATACCAATTGAGCGCATTTCTTTTACCGAGTGTTGCGTTGGTTTTGTTTTTATTTCACCAGCAGTGGCTATGTAGGGCACTAAGGTTAAATGCATAAACAAGGCTTTTTCACGACCAAGTTCCACGGCCATTTGCCGAATTGCTTCAAGAAAAGGTAGCGATTCAATATCACCTACCGTACCGCCAATTTCTACCATCGCAACATCAGCATCCCCGGCACCCACGAGAATGCGTCGACGAATCTCATCAGTGATGTGTGGGATGACCTGCACAGTCGCGCCAAGGTAATTACCCTTGCGCTCATTTGATATAACCGTCTCGTAAACGCGACCCGTGGTGAAATTATTACTCTGACTGGTTTTAACCCGAACAAAACGCTCGTAGTGCCCAAGATCGAGATCGGTTTCAGCGCCGTCATCTGTGACGAACACCTCACCATGCTGATACGGACTCATCGTGCCCGGGTCGACATTGATGTAAGGGTCGAGTTTAAGCATCGCGATTTTTAGCCCACGTGCCTCTAACAATGCAGCAAGGGATGCAGCAGAAATGCCCTTGCCCAGAGACGAGACAACACCGCCAGTTACGAAGATAAAACGCGTCATATATAGCTTTTGACTTAAAGGTGCGCCAGCACACGGCATAGCCTGTGAAGTACTTAACGCGGTGATTCTCGAAAAGCCAACTTATCGGCTGGCACGTAAGGCTTTGATCGCCTTGGAATGGATGGAAAGTTTAACAGATTAGGCGGTTTGCGACAATTGACAAACCGGCCTCAAGCTATTTCCATGACGGCTCTGAAATCGACCGCTACAACAATATTCCATACCGCAGCTAAGCGTCCATCGATGTACAGCAGAGGGATGGTGTCTCGCTGCCACGGCGGCACTGCAGCTTCTTGCAGGACTTTCTTCACCGCTTTGTGAAATGCCGGCTCACCGAGCTTAACCAGCTCCCCACCGACTCTGCTGCGTACCGTAATGGAGCCGTGTGACGGCATGACCATACCTTGCTGCACACAGGCTTCTTTGGATAATAATTGACCAGTTTCAGTGATCAAAAGATCGTCAAAGGGTGCGCCCCATTCGTGTGAATACGACTCGCTCGCTGGTTGACCCGGCAGTAGGTACAGGTGATCCTTATATCGACGAAATTCATAGTCGCGGACATTAACTAAACCTGCAGTATCCTCTCGGGCTTCCAACAAGCTGGTACTCACTTCTCGTAAATCTTGTAGCCGCGGCATGCGCAGCCCAGATAGACGCACCCAAGCACGAATAGCGTTGTAAACACGTTCACGACTTAATGCATTGAGACCGGTAATGCTAAGCTCATTGCACCCTTGGACCCTGACCAGTTCTAAATCTTCGCGTCCGACGTCTTGCAGTGTTTGACTCGCAGCAGCGCTGCGCAAAGCTGAACGACTCAAGGTTTGGGTCGTGGCTGGCCAACGCTTGCGAAGCTGTGGCAAGATTTCTTGGCGAATGAAGTTCCGATCGAAACGCAGATCTGCGTTGCTGGGGTCTTCCATCCAGCGTAGTCCATTGGCTTTCGCGTAATTGCTCAATGATTTTTGAGGGCATAACAATAACGGTCGCGCCATAAACCCATCTGCAAACGTGCGTTTTCTGGGAATACTGGCAAGCCCATCTGGACCACTGCCACGCAATGCCTGCAACAAAAACGTTTCTGCCTGATCATCGGCATGTTGCGCTAGAAGGATTTGCTCGCCTGGGTGCAAAATATCGGCGAAAGCTTGATAGCGGGCTAATCTCGCGCCGGCCTCCAGGCCATCAGACTGTTCTTCGACATCGACTTTTTGCGTGATGAGCGGCACACCGAGCCCATCACAGACAAACTCTGCATGCCTGACCCATTGTTCACTGTCTTCCTGCAGCCCATGATCAATATGCACGGCTCGCAACGTGACATCGTCGCGCCCTAGCAAAAGTTCACAGGCAACGTGCAACAGCACATGCGAATCCATTCCAGCGCTAAAGGCTACGCAGAATTGGGTCGCATTTTGTCCCACGTTTTGGGAGTGTATGTACTGGGTGAGTGCTTCAGTTGGGGTGAGTACTTTAGCGCCCATGAATGCATCCGATGGCATTTGTGTGTGCGCAATATTGCGCACTGGCGAGAAGACAAATCACAAACTCAGCCTTCTTTATATTGTCCGTAGGCTCGCAGCTTTTCAAGGCGTGTAGACAACAACGCTTCGGTTGGCAAGCCACTTAGCCGCGCTAACTCATCAACGAGTGTAGATTTAAGCGACTGTGCAACAGCATCTGGATCTCGATGGGCACCACCTAGCGGTTCTTCGATAACGCGATCAACCAGTCCTAGTTCTAGTAACCGTTCGGACGTGACGCCCATGGCTTCTGCCGCGTCTGCAGCACGATCTGCGCTTTTGTACAAAATTGACGCACATCCTTCCGGGCTGATAACCGAATAAATACTGTATTGCAGCATCATGACCTGATCTCCGACACCAATAGCCAGCGCTCCACCCGAGCCACCTTCACCAATGACGGTACAAATAATGGGTGTTTTGAGATCAGCCATGACGAATAAATTACGTGCGATAGCCTCGCTCTGACCACGTTCTTCTGCGCCGACTCCCGGATAAGCTCCCGGGGTGTCGATAAAGGTGATGACGGGTAGTTGAAATCGCTCAGCTAATTCCATTAAGCGTTTCGCTTTGCGATAGCCTTCAGGCCGTGGCATTCCAAAGTTATGGTGAATTTTTTCTTTTGTATCCCGGCCCTTCTCATGGCCGATAACCACAACTGGCTTACCGTTTAACCGCGCAATACCGCCAACAATGGCCGAGTCATCGCCATACAGACGGTCTCCATGTAGCTCATCAAAATCAGTAAAAACAGAGTCGATGTAGAACCGAGTGTAAGGGCGCTGCGGATGTCGAGCGAGCTGGGTGACTTGCCATGACGATAATTTAGAGAAAATGGATTGGGTTAAAGAATCACACTTATTCTTCAGCCGATCGATCTCTTCACTGATGTTGAGATCAGCGTCGTCTGAGGCGTACTGGAGTTCCCGAATTTTTGCCTCTAATTCGGCAATCGGTTGTTCGAAGTCGAGAAAATTCGGATTCATTGATCTTTGTTGTACCGGATATCATTTCTACGTATTCTATTCTACCGCAGGCGGCGGTGTTTCAGCCAATAGAATCACCAAACTTTTGATAGACAAGCTGCACATTTAATACACCAGCTCAACATTGCCTTCGCCAGTGAGTTGACTTAGATTGTCGAGCAATTCGTGCTGCGGATGTACCCACCAATGCTGACCGGCCTTTATAACGGCCTTTGCATGCCCGTTATTGTATTGAAAACACACAGGTGTACTGCCGCTTTTGTACGTCTCCAATGCAGAGAGCAAGTCCTGCAGGCCATTTTGTCGCAGTTGATCTTGCTTTAGATTGATGACCAGACGACGGGCAAAGCGCGAGCGAGCTTGCGTCATGTCATAGATTTCTCGTGCTCGAATCTTGAATCCACCATTAAAATCATCTGGGCTGACGTCACCATCAACCACCAATACTTCATCTTTTACGATCATATGCGCGCTGCTATCGATCAGCTCACCCATTAAAGTGATCTCAACGCGACCTGCTTTGTCATCAATGGTGACAAAAGCCATTTTCCGACCTTGGATATCGCGAAAGCGCACAGCCATGACTAATCCGGCCGCAATGACGGGTACACCTTTCTGTCGATAACCCGGCATGCTGTCGCTCGAGCTGCCCGCTTTGCCACAGATAACTTTCAAATTACCATGGGTAAATTTATCTAGTTCGTGCTTAAACTCATTGATAGGATGACCGCTTAAGTAAAAACCCAAGGTCTCTTTTTCTGCACGCAAACGTGTCCGGTCGGTCCAATCTGGTTTTATTGGGATGCTGGTGGCAACGTCGTCAGGAGCGTCGCTGCTCACTTCAACCGCGTCAGGTGTATCTAATCCAAACAAATCGTTCTGACCTGCAGCGGCATCACGATGCATTTGATCAGCGCCATGTAACGCATCTGGCAAATGAGCCATGAGTGATGCGCGATTCGGTCCTAATTGATCAGCAGCGCCTGAGTTAATTAATGCCTCAAGCACACGGCGGTTCACACTGCCGTGATCTGCGCGCCTACACAAGTCATCAAGGTCTTCGAACGGCCCGTTGGTATCACGTTCAATCAGCACGTTTGCAAGCGCTGACTCACCTACCCCTTTGATGGCGCCAAGCCCGTAGACCACCGTTTTCTCATCGGTTACTGAGAAACGCACACTCGATTGATTGATGCACGGTGTCTTCATGGTCAAGCCCATGACCTCGCACTCTTCAATGAGAATAACCACCTTCTCGGTGTTGTCCATATCTGCTGAGAGCACTGCCGCCATAAACGCGGCTGGGTGGTGGCATTTAAGCCAGGCGGTTTGAAAAGAAAGTAATGCGTATGCCGCTGAATGTGATTTGTTGAAACCGTAACCGGCAAATTTTTCTACCAGATCAAAGATGTTGCCAGCAAGGTCTTTATCGATACCATTGGTCTCGCACCCTTCTAAAAAGCCAACGCGCTGCTTAGCCATCTCCTCGGCTTTCTTCTTACCCATGGCACGACGCAAAATATCAGCACCACCGAGTGAGAATCCACCCATCACCTGAGCGATCTGGATAACTTGTTCCTGATACAAAATAACGCCATACGTCGGCTCAAGTACTGGCTGCAGAATATCGAGTTGATAATCTTCATGCGGAAACGAGAGCTTCTTTCTGCCATGCTTTCGATCGATAAAGTCATCAACCATGCCTGACTGCAACGGACCCGGTCGGTACAACGCAACGAGTGCGATGATGTCTTCAAAGTTATCCGGTTGAAGTCGTTCAATAAGCCGCTTCATACCAGCAGATTCAAGCTGAAAAACGGCTGTGGTTTGCGCCGCTTGCAACAACTTATAAGTTGGTGCATCGTCTAGCGGTAACGCCAACAAATCGAGCGGCGTATCGCGGTGTTTGTTTACCTCCTTTACCGCGTTGTCGATAATCGTAAGCGTACGCAAGCCAAGAAAGTCGAACTTAACCAGGCCTACGGCCTCTGAGTCATCTTTATCGAACTGAGTAACCAACGAACTTCCATCGGCTTCACAATACAACGGTGAAAAATCAGTCAGTGCTGTTGGTGCGATAACAACTCCACCCGCGTGTTTGCCGGCATTACGCGCTAAACCTTCCAGTGAGAGCGCCATGTCGAGTAATGATGTGACTTCTTCATCTTCGCGATAAGCACGAGCTAAATCTTCCGATTCTGTTAATGCTTTAGTGAGCGTCATGCCCACTTCAAACGGCACCATTTTCGCGATGCGATCAACGAAGCCATAAGGGTGACTCATGACACGACCCACATCACGCACCACCGCTTTGGCGGCCATCGTACCGTAAGTAATAATCTGCGATACGCGATGCGCACCATACTGTTGCGATACGTATTGAATAACGCGATCACGACCGTCCATGCAAAAGTCGATATCGAAATCGGGCATGGAGACACGTTCAGGATTCAAGAATCGCTCAAACAGCAAATCGTATTCAAGTGGATCGAGGTCGGTAATTTTTAATGCGTAAGCCACTAACGAACCTGCACCAGAACCACGACCAGGACCAACGGGTATATCGTTATCGCGTGACCAACGAATGAAGTCAGCAACGATAAGAAAGTAACCGGGGAATTCCATTTGCGTTATTACGTCGAGCTCTTGTACTAGACGATCGTCGTACGGTTTTCTTATCTCTGCAAAGTTCTCTGCACTGGTGTCATAAAGATGCTCTAGTCTTTCTTGAAGGCCTTCAACTGAAAGCTGTCGAAAGTATTCCGCCTCCGTCATGCCTTCGGGTATGGGGAATGCTGGCAGTACTGGCTTACCCAGAGACAACTGCAGGTTACAACGTTTAGCAATTTCAACCGAGTTAGTAAGAGCCGCTGGAATGTCCTCAAACAGCTTGCACATTTCTTCTTCAGTTTTCAGGTACTGGTATGCGCTGATATTTTTCGGGCGTGTTGTGTCCGCTAGAACATAGCCCGTTTGAATACACTCACGCGCTTCGTGTGATGCAAAATCATCCTTATCGATAAAGCGCACATCGTTGGTTGCCACAACCGGTATACCCAACGCTGTAGCGATGCTGCATGCACCGCGGATATATTGTTGCTCGCCGAGTCGGTCTGTGCGGGTGAGCTCTAGATAGTAACGATCGCCAAATAATTCTTTCCAATACGTTGCCAGCTCACGCGCCTGTTCTTCTTGACCACGTTGCAACGCATCTGCAACATCACTTTCAATACCACCGGACAACATAATGATGCCCTCACTGGCATCGCTGGTGATCCAATCACGTTGAATCACTGGCGTACCGCTGTGCTGGCCTTCTTGATAACTGCGTGAGACCAAGCGAGTCATGTTCCCGTAGCCGATATCGTTTTGCACCAGAAACAAGGCGCGGTAGAGCACAGGCTTTTTAGTATCTTCGATTTGAATGCGCACATCCACACCGGAAATGGGCTTTACACCGCCGCTTAATGCCGCGCCGTAGAACTTGACTAATGAGAACATATTGGCACGATCGGTTACAGCGACCGCTGGCATGCTGTCCGCGACTTTGGCTATCAGCGGCTTGATGCGCACCGTGCTGTCGATCAAAGAGAACTCAGTGTGAACGCTCAGATGAACAAATCGTGTACTCATGCCTTAGTTGGTTCTTTTTTGAGCATTAATGCGTTTCTAACTGGAGCGAATGATTGACGATGCATGGATAGCACACCGAACTGCATGATAGCCGCTCGATGCTGCGCTGTGGGGTATCCTTTATGACGATCGAAGCCAAATTCGGGATGTTTTTGGTGCAGCTCCACCATCTGCCGGTCACGGTAGACTTTGGCAATAATTGAGGCTGCACTAATTGATTGCACGTGTTGATCGCCTTTCACGATGGCTTGGCATGGGTACTTAATCTCAGGGCAACGATTACCATCGACGAGCACTAAATTCGGTGCGAGCCCCAACCCTTCAATGGCGCGCTTCATTGCCAACATACTGGCGTGCAGAATGTTTATTTCATCGATCTCTTCCACGGAGGCCTCAGCGATGCAGTAGGACATAGCGTGTTTTCGAATCAGTTTATCGAGGGCTTCACGCTTAGTGTCGTTTAACATCTTAGAGTCGAGCAAACCTTCAATCGGTTTTTTTGGATTTAAAATGACCGCAGCGGCAACCACAGCGCCTGCCAAAGGGCCGCGACCCACCTCATCGACACCTGCAATGAGGTGCGGTTGTTGGGCGGCTTGATCTGGTGTGGTTGATGCCATTGTTGCGCAATTTACTTTGTCTTATGAGTTAGCCCAAGTACACTACCAGAATGACGCCGACAGCAACCAAAGAAACCAATACCACCGTGCCCAAAAATCAATCAAACACCGCAACTCCTTTACGTATGGCTGTGGTCGGCGCTGGTTACTTGGGCCGATTCCATGCACAAAAATACAATCAACTGGATCAATGTGAATTAATTGCGATTAGCGATGTGGACAAATCTCGCGCAGCTGAGGTGGCTGGTGAATTATCGACCACTGCTGTGTCTGATCATCGCGAACTTATTGGTCGCATAGATGCGGCCAGTATCGCCTCCCCTACTAAGACTCACTTTGCGGTTGCGAAGGACTTACTGGAAGCTGGGATACATGTGTTGGTTGAGAAACCTATGACGGTGACTGTTGCGGAGGCGGAAACGTTAATTGATATCGCCAAACAGAATCAGTGTGTTTTGCAAGTTGGACATTTGGAGCGCTTTAACACCGCACTACTCTCGGTGGCCGATCAAATCAAAGAGCCGATCTTTATAGAGTCTCACCGATTAGCGCCATTTACTATGCGCGGTGCAGATGTGAATGTGGTGTTGGATTTAATGATTCACGATATCGATATTATTTTAAATTTGGTTGATGCAGAAGTCTCGGCCATACATGCCAACGGCTCGCCTGTCGTTTCCAGCGCCACCGATATTGCTAATGCGCGAATTGAATTTAGTAATGGTTGTGTGGCAAACGTGACAGCAAGTCGCGTCAGTGGCAAGACTGAACGACGTATGCGCTTTTTCCAGAAAGACACCTATGTGGCTGTCGACTTTCAGGAAAACACATCACGCATTTGTCGCGTTGATCGGGACAAACCTGATACCGACGGAATTCCTGCGATTAATTGTGTTGATGAAAACTTAGAAAAAGGCGACGCCATTCGTGCCGAAATTGAAGCGTTTGTTTATGCCATTAACAATGGGACGCGTCCGCTTGTGAGTGGCGAGGATGGGCTGCGGGCTTTGAAGACGGCTATTGAGATTGGGGAGAAGCTTGGGTGATTGAGCGGTATAAATTCCTTATTGATAAGAGTGTTTTCAGGCACAGTTTTATTAGCGCTCTACTACTGATGAGTGGCAAGAATATAAATTGAATCAGCCTGATATAATCGATATTATTACAGACAGAAAGAAGAATACTCCTTAACCGTAGTTAATATCTTAAGGCGAGTTTGGGCTGAGCTTGCGCATAGTTTTTATCATCTAAGTAGACGCCCACTCCAACTAAGCAACCAGTTCGCTTTCTGAGTGAGCATTGATCAACGCCTGCACCTCTCCTCTGCAAGACCCACAATTAGTACCGGCACTGAGCACCTCACCAACTTCATCGACTGTGCTGCACTGTTGTTCGGATAAGCAGTGATTAATTTGATTAACGCCCACCATAAAACAGGAACAAACAATAGAGCCTTTATCTGGCACGTCGCCACAAGGCACTCCGGCAATAACTTCCAAGCGCGCCATCACAGAATTACTTTCTTTAAGCTGTGCCGCCACCCATTGCTTCGAACTGCGAATAGGGTTAGCACTGATAAACACAGCTGCGACCATTTGATCATGCCGATAACATACAATTCGATACTCACCTTTCTTTCTGTCTTCGAATTCTGTAGTTTGAGTACCGTTAATGTCTAACTGATTGCGCCAGTACTGTAAATTAACATACGGCGAAAGCTGACTGACGATGTCATAACGCCATCCTTCACTCACCTTGGCACAGCTCCAATACATCGGTTTATCTAAATGATCGTTTCTCTGTTTTTCTAACACAGATTCACCTGCAGATTTATCGCGTACTACAACAAATGAGTATGATGCGGCATTGTATTTCTCTATATCAACACGCTGCATTTTCAACGCAGGTTGACCCGAAACAGGGTCTACAATGGACGACACTAAAGTATTCACTCTAGCAAATGATGCATGAATATCAGTCCAATGCATTGGCGCAAAAACAATACCGGGTTGTTGTGTATCGGTTAGTACTGCACGCATCAAGATGTGTTCATCACCCTTCAATACAGACACGATATCCTCATCACGAATATCGCGTTCCTTTGCATCCTGTGTGTTTAACTCTATGAACGGCTCTGGACGGTGAACAGATAATGCGGCTATATGACCGGTACGTGTCATGGTATGCCATTGATCTCGAACTCGACCGGTGTTCATTACTAAACTGCCTTGAATCTTTTTTGCAGCTTTCGTTTCAAGTGCAATCGGAATTATGCGACCCAACCTATCGGGTGTGTAGAATTCGCCTTTGGCAAAAAAGCGTGTTGTCTTGTTTTCATTGCCCTTTGCCCAAGGCCAGACGAACGGGCGCATTGAATCGTATTCGCAGTTTGAAATACTTTCACAAGCACTGATATCAAAATCCCGGCTACCACCATTATCAGCACCAGACAAGCTTGCATGTTCTCGGAATATGTCTGCCGCCGTGTCGTAATCAAAAGCTACATCATGACCAAGCTTTTTTGCAACTTGGCACACAGCCCACCAATCAGGCTTTGCTTCAGCAGGCAAACCTCTAAAGGCGCGCTGCCTCGACACACACCTTTCAGAGTTGGTCACTGTCCCATCTTTTTCACCCCAAGCCGCAGCTGGCAAACAAACGTTTGCATGACGCAGCGTATCGTTGTCGCTAACCACGTCTGAAACAACAACAAACGGACAGCGCTTAAGCGATTCTTTGATAAGATTTGCGTCAGGCATACTAACCACTGGGTTGGTGGCCATGATCCACAAGAACTTTATTCTCCCTGTTCGTGCAGCTTCGAACAGTTCAACGGCTTTATATCCAGGGCGTGTTGCGATATTGGGTGAGTTCCAAAAACGCTGAACCGTTTGTTGATGGTTCGGGTTGTCCAACTCCATGTGCGCCGCAAGCATGTTGCTTAGCCCACCGACTTCTCGCCCACCCATAGCATTTGGTTGGCCTGTAACAGAGAAAGGCCCCATGCCTGGCCTGCCGATACGACCAGTGGCCAAATGACAGTTGATAATACTATTAACCTTGTCAGTCCCAACTTTAGATTGATTAACACCTTGGCTGTATACTGTGACCACTTTTTCGGTACGTCGGAACAGATCATAAAACTGCTTTAGCTGCTTAGAGGTAAGGCCGGTTTCAGTTGCGATTTTATCTTCGCTGTAAGACGCTGCTAATTGCACCGCCTCGTGTATGCCTTTTGTGTACTTAGATAGGTATACATAGTCAATGGCCCTGTGTTTTTCTAAGTAATAGAGCAAGCCAATAAATAAAGCGCTGTCACCATCGGGCTTAATCGCTAAATGTATATCGGCCAATTCAGTAGTAGCGGTTTGTCGAGGGTCTATGGCGACGACGGTTAAATTAGGGTTTTTAATTTTCGCCGCTGTGATTCGCTGTTGCAGTATGGGATGACACCACGCCAAGTTTGACCCCGTCAGGACCACTAAGTCCGCGAGCTCCAGATCTTCATACAACCCAGGGACGGTATCACTGCCAAACGCACGCTTGTGTCCTGCAACACTTGACGCCATACACAATCTAGAATTAGTGTCGATGTTGGCCGAACCGATATAGCCTTTTATCAGCTTGTTAACGACGTAGTAGTCTTCAGTGAGTAGCTGACCCGACACATAAAAGCCAACCGAATCCGGCCCGTGATCATTTATAGTTTGTTGTAAACGCTTAGCGATCAAATCTGTTGCTTCAGCCCAACCGGTAGGCTGATTATTTACCATCGGATTTAACAACCTGCCTTGAAGACTAAGCGTGTCAGCCAACGCCATCCCTTTAGAACACAGCTTGCCTGCATTCGCAGGATGGCTAATGTCGCCACTGATTTTAGTGTGGCTCGGGTCGGTTGTATCGACGCTGACACCACAACCAACCCCACAGTACGGGCAAGCCGTGCGCGTTATTCCTATCGCATCACTACTACTTTGATTGGTCACTGTGCAGTCAAGTTTGCACTTGCACGGGAGCACACAGCACTGTTGATTCAACCTCGCCCAGCACCCGTACGACCGGTTCAAGTAACAGTGACACACTCTCACCTTCTACTTTGACCGGGAAAACAACAGTGCGGCCCTTATCAGCGCCTTGAGCCTCCCCTGTTTCCAATGAGATCACCCAGTTATGTAATGGGCAGGTCACACAACCATCGTGAACAATGCCCTCGCTTAGCGGTCCATTCTGATGCGGGCAACTATCAGCTAATGCAAAAACCACGTTGTCCATAGTCCGAAACAGTGCAATGACTTTATCGCCATGTCGAACACGTCGAGAACCTCTAATGGGTATGTCGTCAAGTTGACCAACGACTTGCCATTGGGTGTTGTTCATTGTCATGCCACCACCTGTGTATCATTGGTGACCAAGGGAACAAATTCGTGATGATGCACCCCTTGCGTTCGTTCCGCCCATGGGTCCACCTGTGCCACTCGCTGTGATGCTTCGAATCTAGACTGGTATTCAACCCGTTTATCAGCATCATTCATTATTTGCTCTCTGATCACATCAACACCAACGCGCCGTGCCCATTTGTACATGCGTTCCAAATAGTGCCCCTGCTCTCGATACATTTGTAACAACGCTGATACGTACTGCATCACCTCATCTTCGGTATCGACATGGCCTAACACTTCAGTTGGTTTGATGTCGAGCCCGGCAGCTCCCGCAAACTGGATACCAAAGCCCGAGTCAACACAGATAATGCCGATATCCTTGCAGGTGGCCTCTGCACAGTTGCGTGGACAGCCTGACACGGCCAACTTCACTTTGGCCGGTGTCCATGAACCCCATAGGCTTCTTTCAAGGCGAATGCCTAACTCAGTTGAATCCTGGGTGCCGAATCGGCACCAGGTTTTACCAACACAGGTTTTTACCGTTCGAAGCCCTTTTGCGTACGCATGGCCGGAGACAAAACCAGCTTTGCCTAAATCAGACCATACAGCTGGAAGTTGCTCTTTTTTCACACCCAACATATCGATACGTTGACCACCAGTGACCTTCACCGCTGGAATGTCGAACTTGTCTACCACATCGGCTATAGCACGAAGCTCGGATGACGACGTCATGCCACCCCACATACGCGGCACAACCGAATAGGTACCGTCTTTTTGAATATTCGCGTGTACACGCTCGTTTATAAAACGCGATTGGTAGTCGTCTTCATATTCCTCAGGCCACTCACATACCAAATAGTAATTCAGAGCCGGTCTACACTTGATGCAACCGCACGAGCTTTTCCATTCCAATGCTTGCATCAGCTCTGGAATAGTCAACAGTGACTTTGAACGTATGAGCCTTCTAACGTCATCGTGCCCAAGATCGGTACACGCACACATGGGCACCACTGAAGCTGCTTGATACTGATCTCCGATGCTCAGCACCATTAATTGTTCAACCAAACCCGTACAGGTACCGCAGGATGATGATGCTTTGGTATGCGCGCGCACTTCATCTAGTGTTGTGAGCTTCAACGTTTCTATACTTTCTACAATTTTGCCTTTACAAACGCCGTTGCAACCACAGATCTCCGCATCATCTGATAGTGCCGCAACGGCTGCCGTGGGGTCCACCGTATCACCACCTTGATAAGCTTGCCCGAATATAAGCCTGTCACGAAAGTCCGAAATATCTTCCTGTTTTTTTAACAGATCAAAAAACCACGCAGAATCTGTTGTATCGCCATACATCACTATGCCGCACAGCTTATTATCTTCAAGCACAATGCGTTTGTAGATGCCAGCACTTGCATCGCGCAAAATAATTTCCTCGCGACTGGCCGTATCTTCAAAATCACCAGCAGAGAATAAATCAACGCCACTGACTTTTAATTTTGTTGATACCTGTGACCCTTGATAGCTGGATGGTTTTTCCAGCAACTGATCAGCCAGCGTTTTCGCCATCTCATACAGTGGGGCGACTAGGCCATAACAAATATCGCGATGCTCCGCGCATTCACCAAGCGCGTATATATTATTAACGGATGTGCACAGAGTGTCGTCAACCAGAATGCCACGGTTGATAGCAAGCCCTGCATCAAGTGCCAGGCTTATTGACGGCTTAATACCCACAGCCATTACCACCAATTCACATGGCAGTCGACGGCCATCGGCCAAACGTACCGCTTCAACACAACCCTCACCTTCAATGGCTTCAGTATTAGCCCCGGTAACTATCTCAATGCCTTTGTCTGCCATGGCTTTTTGCAGTAAGTAGCCCGCTGCCGCATCAAGTTGTTTTTCCATCAACGTGTCGGCCAGATGAATTACGGTCACGCGCATGCCTTGCGCTTGCAACCCAGCAGCGGCTTCCAACCCAAGCAGACCACCGCCAATAACGACGGCATTGCCGTGGCCTTTGGCCACCTCGATCATCTTGTCCACGTCATCAAGGTCACGGTAGACCAACACCCCTGGCAAATCCTTCCCAGGCACCGGTATGACAAACGGATTCGAACCCGTTGCAATAACCAGCTTGTCGTAATGGTGCGTATCGCCTGTGTTCGTCGTGATGGTTTGTGCTTGACTGTCGATAGCCATAACAGGCATAGCTTTGTGCAGCTGGATACCATTGGTTTCGTACCAATCATCGTTATGCGTAATGATGTCGCTATAGCTTTTCTCGCCACTTAGTACTGGCGATAACATTAATCGATTGTAGTTAACACGCGGTTCGGCGTTAAATATCTGTATATCGTAGCGATCAGGATCAGCTTCGATCACATGTTCTAACATACGCCCTGGCGCCATACCATTGCCAACGACAATGAGCTTTTCTTTCGTCATGCGGGATTCCATTAATTGTTCAGTCATCACTCATGACTCAGTGATGTGTGTGGCTCAGCGGCGTGTGCATACTGCACGCTTACCTCATCATGCAGCTGATCAACACTCGATACCGGAAAAGCGTCAGGCTCTTTTACCTCTGTCGATGTGCTAACGCGATGTTTACGCTTATTGGCAATGGCTTCTAGCAACTCGGGCGCAGGATTCGCGCCTCCCTCATAGGCTTCCAGAAAACTGAGTAACTCCTCGCGATAGGCGTAATAATCTGGATGGGATAAAAGCGCATCACGCGATCTTGGTCGCTCAAGCGCGACATCCATTATGTTACCCACACGTGCATTGGGCCCGTTAGACATCATCACAACTCGGTCAGCCAGTAATATGGCTTCATCAACATCGTGTGTGACACAAATGGCAGTGACTTTCGTTCGAGACCACACATCCATTAACACGTCTTGCAACTCCCAACGTGTCAGGCTATCGAGCATGCCAAACGGCTCGTCAAGTAGTAACAACTTTGGTGAGAGCGCAAACGCGCGAGCAATGCCAACACGCTGCTGCATGCCATTAGACAGATCAGCTGCTGAGCGGTGCATGGCATCAGCCAAGCCCACACGCTCAAGATAATATTCGCAAATGTCGCGACGTTCAGCTTTACTGGCCTTTGGGAACACGCGATTAACACCAAGCGACACATTATTGAACGCCGTCATCCATGGCAATAACGAAGGCGATTGAAACACGGCGGCTTTGTCTGGACCTGCATGACTAATATGCTGTCCATCCAGAACAACTCCTCCGGAACTAATAGCGTTGAGACCGCTGGCCATAGTCAACACCGTGGACTTACCACAGCCTGAATGGCCAATTAAAGTGACGAACTCACCTTTTTTCATCGACAGTTCAAACCCGTCAACCACTTTAAGCGGACCATCTGAGGTTGGGTATACCTTTGAGACGTCACTGAACTGCAAATAGCGATTGTCAGAAACCTCCACAGCAGTTTTAGCATTGTTTTTCTGCGATTGAAACCGTGCGTATTTTGGGTGTCGTGCTATCGGAACAATTTGTGGCGGCTCAGCCGATGTCTGGCTTGTTGTCGGATTGTTATCAGCCATCGCTAACAAATACCGGGTGATATCGGTCCTGAGTTTGATGTACTCAGGGTCGTTATTCATGTCTGCCCGTGTGCGAGGACGCGAAAGGTTTACGTCAAACGTTTGTCCAATGGTTGCTGCCGGCGCCGGAGACAAAGTCAACACACGATCAGCCAGAAGAATTGCCTCATCGACATCGTTCGTCACAAGAACAATGGTTCTTTTTTCTTTTTCAGATATCGCTGCAAACTCATCCTGCAAACGGGCACGACTTAACGCATCTAATGCCGACAATGGTTCATCAAGTAACAACACAGGTGATTGCATGGCAAGCGCGCGGGCAACCGATACACGCTGACGCATACCACCAGACAATTCCGCAGGCTTTCTATCTTTAGCGTGAGATAGACCAACCATATCAATATAGTGATCTACTCGTTCCTTACGCTGAGCACGACTTAATTTTGAAGCCGTCGCATTAACCGCTAGCGTGACGTTACCAACCACCGATAGCCAAGGCAGTAACGAATAAGACTGGAACACAACCGCACGATCAGCATCAGGGCCTTCAACCTCACGTCCACGAAACAGCACACCGCCTTTCGAGGGTCGTTCAAGACCCGCTAGCTGCGAAATCAAGGTTGTTTTGCCCGCGCCGGAGTAACCCACGATGGCAATGAACTCACCTTCTTCAACTTTGAAATTAACATCGTGCAATACTTCGTTGCGATCGTCTCTCGAATCGTAATACTTGTGCAGGCCGGTGACTTCAAGCAATGGTTGATGCATTAGTATTACCTGTTAGCGTTAAACGTGAATGCTTGCTGCAACGCGAACATGACACGGTCGAGTAAAAAACCAATTAGTCCAATCGTCAACACAGCCAACATGATGCGCGCCAGTGAAGACGATGACCCGTTCTGGAATTCATCCCATACAAATTTTCCAAGCCCAGGGTTCTGCGCCAGCATTTCTGCGGCGATTAACACCATCCACCCGACACCCAAAGACAATCTCAACCCGGTAAATATCAACGGCAGTGCCGACGGTAAGACTATTTTAAATACGGTACTTCTAGCTGGTAATTGCAAAACCTTACCCACGTTCATAAGATCTTTATCGACTGAGGCCACCCCCAAGGACGTGTTAATGAGCGTTGGCCAAAGTGAGCACAACGTGACAGTGATAGCAGAAACCACCAAGGCTTTTGGTAGCCATTCAATCGGGTTAACGTATAGCGCTGACACGATCATCGTGACCAACGGTAACCACGCAAGTGGAGATACTGGTTTGAATATTTGAATCAGTGGATTAACAGCACCATTGACCGATCTTGATAGCCCACAAGCCACACCCAGTGGCACAGCAATAACAGCCGCCAGTATAAAACCCAGAATAACGGTGAACAGCGACGTTTTGATTTGATCTACATAGGTCGGCTTGCCAGTGTAATCGCGATGCTTGACTTTATCGGCCTTGCCATCGGCTATGAGCTTGGCGTTTCGAACATCCATACGCTCATAAAACGCCGCCTCTTTTGCCCGCTCTCTTTTATGATCATCAGCCAGCACACCAACCTGCTCCCAGACTTGAACAGGGCCTGGAATAGCGCCAAGAGAGGTATTCACTTTTGGTGCAAATACTGCCCAGGCAGTAAGGAAAAAAGCCATACCCAACAACGGTATGATTAACCGATGCTTCAATTCAACCATCTGCTCCGACACGTTGTCACCACTCACCATCCTTAACGGCGGTAGAAGCCAACCAAAGCCGATTGCGTCAATGCTTGACTCATACCGGTTAAGCCACGATCTTAGTCGCTTCGAACCGACATAGTCTGTTGACGCTTGCACATCTGTACTGGCACTCATAATTAGTCTCTCTTCTGTGAGTTCACATTAGGTCCAATTAATTGCTCTTGCTTTCAGAAGATGCTTTTAGTCCAATCGTTAAACTATTCAGATAGTCATTCGGTTTTTTACCGTCAAAAGTAACAGCATCAATAAATTCATTGGTCGGTTCCCGATAACCATCGCTGTCCCAAGGAAAGTCTGCATCCTGTACAAAACCCTCATCGACCAGTAACCGAGCTGCTTGCAAATACACATCGGGAAGATAAACAGACTTAGCCGTCTCGTCATACCAACTGTCAGCTTTATCTTCACCAATTTGTCCCCAGCGACGCATTTGACTTAAATACCAGATTGCATCGGAATAATACGGATATGTTGCGTAGTACCGATAGAACACATTAAAATCAGGGATGTCACGTACGTCACCTTTTTCGAACTCAAATGTACCTGTCATAGAAGCACTGATAACATCGGCATCAGCACCAACGTACTCGGAGCGCGCAAGAATTTCCACTGCGTAAGCTCGGTTCGCATTATCGTTTTCGTCTAACCATTGCGCTGCTCGAATCAGTGCTTTGGTCAGCGCCAGCGTGGTGTTTGGATTCTCTTCAACAAATTCCTTTGTTAGACCAAACACTTTCTCAGGATTATTTTTCCATATCTGGTAATCCGTAATAACCGGCACGCCAATGCCTTTTGCCACAGCTTGCTGATTCCAAGGCTCGCCTACGCAATACCCGAGAATAGTGCCCGCTTCCATTGTTGATGGCATTTGCGGTGGTGGTGTTACTGATAACAGCACATCAGCTTCGAGTTGACCAGACACATCAGTTGAAGAGTAAAACCCTGGGTGTATTCCCCCGGCGGCTAACCAGTAACGCAGCTCGTAATTATGCGTTGAAACTGGAAACACCATTCCCATGTTGAACGGTTTACCATCGTCTGCATAAGCGTCAACCACTGGCTTTAAAGCGCTTGCGCTTATCGGGTGAATTGGTTTGTTTGCTTCATCGTGTGGTACGTACTCTTTCATCATCGCCCACACGTCATTCGATACGGTTATGCCATTACCGTTCAAGTCCATTGAGAATGGTGTAACTATATGCGCTTTCGTACCGTAACCAATGGTTGCAGCAATGGGTTGACCTGCAAGCATATGAGCCCCGTCTAGCTCTCCGGTTATCACTCCATCAAGCAAAACTTTCCAATTCGCCTGAGGTTCTAATGTAACGAATAAACCTTCATCTTCGAAATAACCATTCTCATAGGCAACCGCTAGCGGTGCCATGTCGGTCAGCTTAATAAAGCCGAGTTTAAGCTCGTCCTTTTCTACGTCCAACAACTCAGTGTCAGCCGTAACACCATAAGATACGCACATAATTAATGCAGCAACACCAGCACTGCACTGTGAAAGAGCAGATTTTTTGTTTGTTGATGGATTTAAGATGCTTCGAAACATAGCTATGCCTAAGGTGTGTTGATATAAGTTCCGTTCAGGGTATAGTTTCTTTCACTAGTTGGATTCTGTTCATTTCGCACACGCATGCTGCAAATAATGCAGCAGTTAATCGAACATCAGGAGTAACTCATTCGACATCAAAAAGCACTGCGCTATATCGACGTTGTAGCGCGAGTAGGTTCTATAAGAAAAGCCGCGGAACAGTTGGCGATTACATCCACGGCGCTTAATCGACAAATTCTCGCCATGGAAGAAGAACTGGGGGTCCCTATATTCGACCGACACTCCTCGGGCGTCATACTTAGCACTGCAGGCGAACTGTTGGTCCATCACGCGCGCAAGCAAATTGCCGATCTTGCGCGAGTCAAATCACAAATAGCAGACCTTGCTGGTGAACGTCGTGGGCATGTATCAATCGTGTGTGGTCAGGCCATGATGGATACGTTCATCCCAGATATGATTCGTCAGTATCGTGCACAGCACCCAGGAGTTAGCTTTGAGGTGCGAGTATGTAATCGATCAGATTACCAAGCTGCGTTAAATAACTATTCAGCCGACATCGCCGTGGTGTTCGAGCCAGTGATGGATACAGATTTTCAACATGTTATCGATGTGCCTCAGAAATTACACGCGTTGTTTGAAGCACCGCACGAACTAGAACAACAGGAAAAGCTACGATTGCGTGATTGTATTGAATATCCCTTAGCGCTCCCGACCCGGCAAAACAGCATCAGACATATTCTTGAAAACAACGCTACACAGTTGCAACGCAAACTCGACGTAGTCATTGAGTCGGATAATCACAGCCTGCTCAGGCAATGCTTGGCAAACCACAATACCGTTGGCTTTCAGATATCCATTGGTTTGCCAAAGCATCACGGTAAAAAGAAACTACTCAGTGTGCCGATTGTCGAAAAAGATCTTAAACTGGGCAGACTATACGCAGGTCAACGAAAGGGGCGAACACTACCCGTTGCGGCCGCCCGATTTCTTGAACAAGTTTGTCATTCGTTGGAAGAGCAATATGGGCACGAGCATTAGTGTCTTTAGTTTCGGGATAATCGCACTATTTTTGGTGGGTTTGAGCGTTTCTACTAGGGACTACAACCCCAACGGCACCTTTGCTACTGAAACGGTAAGTTCATTAACGGACGGTGCACTGAGTACTGCAAGTTTTGTCTATGAGCTAGGACCATGTGCCAGAGCTGCCGGAAACTCAGCGACGCAATTTTTTTGTATTCCAGTTGAATAGACTTTGCAGGGTGGCTGGCACACGTCCACATAGTTATTTCGCTCACTCAGAATGAAGGAGCAGTTTAAGTAGAAGCGTGATAAAGCCTTTCCGCAATCGCTAAAATTTCGTCCTTCTGAACCAACTTATCAATCCACTCTGTTGGAATGCCGGTAGTGCCATAGTATGCACCGCTGATCTGCCCACAAATTGCGGCCGTTGTATCAGCATCGTCGCCTAAATTAGCAGCGAGCAAGATCGCATCTCTAAAGTTATCGGTTGTTTGAAAGCACCACAGTGCAGCCTCTAGACTTTCCATTACGTAGCCAGAGCCTTTTACTTGTTCTCGGCTCATATTCGTGAAATCCATGGATGCAACTCGATGGACATAGTCGGTACTATAGTCGAACTTAACGCTAGCCATTATCTCTGACTTCGCCATGCCACCAATCGCTCTAACAAGTAACTCGGCGAAAATTTGGCACGCATCTAAACACTCGGGAGAGCCGTGTGTTGTACGCGAGCTTTCCCTGGCATAGTGTATTGCTTGAACTATATCTGGGTAATAGAATTGAACAACAGGTGAGAGCCGCATTAGCGAACCATTTCCGGCCGAGTGGCTTGATGTTGCACCAGACATCGGCTCACCGGTTGCCTCAAACTGGCTCAAGGCTGCTGATACAGTGCCGCCTATATCAAAGCATTCATCAGTGCTACTCATATAACCGTTGTGCCACCAATTACAATATTTTCGCATTTGATCTTGGGCGTTAAATCCTTGCGACTCCAACAGGCTCACCGCTAAACAAAGTGCCATTGAAGTGTCGTCGGTCCATGCGCCGACGGGCAATGAAAATGGGCCTCCGCCTACCATGTCTGTCAGGTGCTCATAAGTATCGCGGCACTTGAATTCAAGTGTTGTACCTACGGCATCCCCGACCGCTAAGCCTATTAAGCAACCTTGACTTCGGTCTATTTCGTTATTCATTTTCATAGTAGGAGCAGGCTTTTTTTATCGGCTAAATTTTACCCATAGCTTCCAATCGTAATAAAGTAAGAATCTCTCCTAGAAGATTTTTACCTTCCCATGTTTCTCTGCGCTGCGCTTTTTAATCATCTGCAGCTAGTCCGATTCCCCATATTTTGTCATTTGCGGCAACATTGACTAAGGTTGTCCCGACGGTATTGGTTAAAGCATCCATCAGCTCGGGATTCTGTTTAAACTTCGCGTCATTAGCTTCATACACGACTTCACTTCGAAAATATTTCCAAACAACTTTATCGAAATTCTTGACTTGTCGGCCAAGTTCGTAAAACTCCAACGAGCTTGACGCCTGCATTATTCGACTAGCCGTTTCTCTATCAAAAAATAAAATGGCTTTGTGATACATCATAAACTGCTCGGCGGAACTAAACTCCTATTCTTTCTGAAAGCTATTTCTTAAATCCGCCATATCGTCGCCAGCCAACCCGTAGAAGAAATAGGTTGATGACCTAATCTATGTCATCCCGTACGAGGATTGTATGGCATCAGGTTGACACGTAGGGCAACTACACACACATACAGTGAATATACAGTTTGCATTCGTAATCCTGCGTTACTATCGTTTTAACTATGTATGAGGAAAAGCTAACATACCGGTTGGTCCAACGCTATGGGTGCCATCCAGTCCGACAGCATATAGATCAATAGTGGTCTCGAGCGAGTAGAAGAAAGCCGATGTGCTCTGTATCGCGTAAAACTAAACCAAAGTCTGTTTCATAAGACTTTTGGAGAGATTTCGTTTTGGTGTCATGTGGTTTTTGTCGCCACCCCTCTTCCCAAGGTGCGTAGCCATTGTTTCCAAAATAACGTACGGTGCAGTCAAAATAGCTTAAATACTCTTCCGCTACGGAATTTTTCTCGAAGGTGCTCGCTTTGTCGATATCAGGTTGAACTTCATGTTTAAACAAAGCATTCAGAGTTTGTTTACCGTCCTCAGCAGAATATTCTGTCCAATGATCACCAATCGGTTCACAACCGCAATCAACCATTAAGCTATCAAGTAATTCAATATCGTTTTGATTTTCTCCTAATTCAGATATTAACCTGATATCAATCATATTAAAATATAGATTTAGATTGCACGCTTTTATATGAATTGACTGTACTGCTTTTGAAAAGTAAGTGTTTTCAGAAACGGAATGTTGAAAATGTAGACCCAACTCATCTACCAGATCGTTAAAGTCAGGATGAACATGCCACTCCATATAATTATCAGGTACTTTAGTCCAGCCTCCCACACCATCGCCTAAAACACTATTAATAAGTCGACAAGCGTTCTCACCTCGTTCGATACGCTCTTTGTCAAGCTCGAGAGCCCATTCGCAAAAATCACTTGGGTTACTGATACCCAATTTTTGTTTGCGATTTATAAATTTAAAATTCATCGATTCAGCCGTTTATTGGTGTTCACCATAAACTAGTTAAATAACGCCTGGGTGAATAGTTGTTATTTGCCAGACTCCGTTATCATCTTTCTGCAATCTAGCCGTTACGCCAGTAACGTCAGTCGGTCTAGTACCCGCTGAGGCACCACGCGCGATGCCATCGCCATAGACATCCGAGGAATTTATTATAACTGTTCTTACGCCATTAACGTCATTATAGTTTCCCGCGGCAATATGGTCTAGCACATCGTCTTTTGCGATAACCATCTGTTCATTCGAACCGAATCGAGTACTCATACTCGGCGGAGTGCCAAGGTGAGATCCATCCGGAGCAATACCAGTCTGTGCACGCAATAGTAGTTGCTCATCTGTAAGGTCTGGGCCATGACGAGCGATTGTGTGACTTGTATCATGCGCCGTAAGCGCATTCAAATCAGCAGCAGATATACCCGACGTATCAGCATCTCGTACAATGTAGTGTTTGCCATCATACAGAACAGTCTGGTAACCATTTTCCACAGGACCAACTCGAACAGCTGTAGGGTTTGCAGAACCGACAGGACTATCAGCTAGAGCTCGGGTTACCTCATAGAGTTTGTCATTATTTTTGTAGATCGGTACTACTGTACCGTTATGAAGTTCTCCAATTTTTTTTCCACTTAGGTCAGTTATTTGCAGGCTGCCCGCGCGTTCAGCATTATTGGTATTGTTAGGAACGAATTTAATGTTATCCGCGCCAAACTTATCCTGTGATTTGAATATGGTTTCTAGTGTTTCTACTCTTAGATAACGAGGACAGGTATTATGAACCCAATAAAAACTCTGCTTATCTTGTTCACCAACAAAATACGTATTGAAGTCTTGCACCGTTAAATTAAACGCTTCAAACTCTTCTGAAACGAATTCTAGTGAGCTCACTACAGACCAGCTTCCATCACTGTTCAGTAAACGGTCACCAACAACCAAATCGGCAGCATCCACCCACTCACCATTTTGCTGCGTCCCCTTGTAAGTATGCCCTTCGCTCGCTACCCTGGATAAGGCCTCTCTGGATAGAGTAAATATCGGATGAATCCTATTAGAAACAACAGATACATGTTCGTTTGTGTTCTCGTTAATTGATCGTATGATGACTTTTTCTGAATATCGATTCGAATACTTGGCAAGAATATTCTTAAATTTTTGAGCGCCAGTTCGTTCGTCGCGCGCCAGTACCTTATCAAGCCCGATTTGCAGCTGGTTAATAGGCTTTAAGCCAAACTCAGTAACAACTGCAGTGTTTCCATCAAAAGAACAAGCACCAATATCATCGATTGTCTTCCAAGCGTCAGCCAGAGCAGGATTATTTTTAAATGCATCCGCTAAACCAGGCGTGTTGACAAAATCGGCCTCTAATTTCCGAAGACCATCTGCACCAAGCTTGCCTTCAAACCGAACAATATCGGCATATTTAAGGCTCTGAAGACCCGGATAGGCGTCCACGTACGCAGCTTTCTTCTTCCCCGTTATACGAGCAGCAATATCACCACCAATATCAGTGGTGGCGTTCAGTCCTCTCCTACCACCTTTTAAAAGAGTTTTGAACAGGTCAGCAGCACCTCCGAATAATCGAGCAACTCTGCTGAATCCGGCAGTTGCAGCTTCTAACGCAGCATCTTCTGGTGTTAAGGGTATGAATATCCCAATGATGGTCACTATAATTTTCGCACGAAATTCTGCGGCCTCTGCAATAACGTCGTGTCGTGGCATATCGCCGTTTTCAACCTGTTCGTCATAGACTTCCGCTAATACCGTTACCAACCTTTCCTGTGCGTCAAAAAGTTCCAAATGCAACAGATTGTGTTCATTGCATAGAGCTTGGCTGATGCTGCATGGATTATCACCATGAATGCGCACAAAATCGTCGTATCTTTTTTGCACTAATATGAGTTCTTTCTCTGCATCGACGACTCGCTGGTCAGTCCCAAGCTTTACTTGAAAACGAGCCAAGACCTCTGCACGCAACTGGGTTACATTAACAATCTGAGCCGGCCTGCAACCGTCTGCATTGGGTGGGTCCATCGCCGCGATCAAACTATCGATTTCACTTTGATGAACCAGATTACCGAGCTCAGTCTTGACTATAATTTGTACATCAGAATCGGATGCACACGCCTGTATAAGTAATAGCGACGTATCATCGTCTACTTCTATGAACTCAAGCGCAGCTGCAAGAGCTTCTCCCGTTGCAGGATAAAAATAGCGAAGTTCTGCAATGGCATCTTCAACTCCTCCACCGACTAACAGGCGATGGTCTTGTCGTGAGTCAATAAAATCCTCGACGGCAAAATTGAAACTATCTTGACTCGTCTCAGACTTGCAGCCTGAGCCCGAAACAGTGAAATCAGTCACCAACTGATTAATATCAGTAATGCCTAGCTTCGCTACATCCGGCGTCAATGTACTTGGAATTACAACTGCGTTACTTGCGTTATCCAAAGTAAACGCCGCGTCTGAACTTTCACCCATAATCACAACTGCTGGTAATCCAGCAACTTGACTAGAAAGTCCTAGAAAATCAATTGCACCTAGCACATCGTTACTAGCATATGCATAGGTATTGTCCCCACCCTCTAACCCAACTGGATCAGATGTCAGGTATCGACCCGTGCGAGGGTCGTAGTCGCGTTTGTAGTTATAGTGAGTGCCGGTTTCTGCATCGGCGTATTGGCCAGGGAAACGTAAGTTGAATGGTATATCTTGTTTTTCTATTACCGCTTCGCCAAGCGGGGTGTGGGCAGCTTCCCAAACCGTGTCTCCATTTCTATTCGTTAAGAGTTTTGGTGTGCCTAAATTATCAGTGTGAACTGCATAGGTTGTTTTCCCGATGAGGTGTGCAACAGGGGTATTCTTAAGATAGATGTTTTGTCGATACTCAAGCGTATCGCCATCGATCTCGGCAACCAATGTGCGCTTATCGTATAAAAAATAGGTAACCTTCTTTTGGTTCTGGCTGTAGGTAACTTTTTTGATTCGTTCGCCAAAACTGTTGTAGCTGTATTCAGCGACGACATCGCCATTGCGGGTAATTTTTATTGGGCGTTGATTAGCGTTGTAGTGATAGCGTAAATCGCCAATGCTGATAGGGGAACCGGCCTCGTTGTAGCGATAAACAATGTCTTCACCGGTGTTTTTGTGTATCGTTTTTTCTAGTCGATTACCTTTGGCAACCGGGTTGTAGTCCAATATCGATTCGTGGTCATTAATGCTGCCTGTGGCGCTGGCAACGGTTCGGTTACCGGTGACATCGTATCGGTAGTTGTAATTGCCCGTTAGCGTGTTAGCTCCACTGAGCTGACCTGCGCTGTACTCATATTGTTGCTCATAGCCATTGTGGCGAATACCCACAATGTTTCCGTTATCATTGAATTCATATTCAAGTGTCAGCGTATCGGTTATCGACACCGATGACACTTTGCCATCGGCTAGGTGCTGATATTCGTTGCGTCGACCGTTGTGCGACAAGTAGCTGGTTTGACCATCGCGCCAGTCCAAATCAATCTCGGCTAAAACGGTCGTTTGGCTAAGCCCAAACAACGATTCTTTTGTAATGGCACGCAGTGTATCTGCGTTGAGTCCAGACTCGTATTAGTGATACCGCAACGATTGCCCGTCGGGCAGTATCTTGTTCTTCAATTTACCGCTGGCGGTATAGATGTATTCTGTTGTGAATTCGTTACCGTCGATGATACGCGTGTGTTTTCTCAGCTGCGCCAATGGGGTGTAAGCATACCGTTCCGTGTTAGACGGGTTACTGGTTTCAAGTAGTCGACCCGTATTCGAATCGTACGCATAGGTGGTTTTTCCGTCAGGGTCTTGTTGTTCCACCAATCGGTTTGCTGCATCCCATCGGTATTGCGTGACCTCGCCGTTTGCGTTACGTTTCGCTATCCGGTTACCAGCGGCATCAAAATCAAAACTGGTAATCCCTGTATCGGCACTTATCAGAAAATGCACGTACCCAAAATCATCCCGCTGATATTGTGTGGCGTTTAATCGTCTGTCGGTTTGCGCTATTAAACGATCGTGTACATCGTAAGCTTTTGTCTTTGATAGTCCATTGGGTTCAATGGTCTCCAGTAAACGTCCAAGGTCGTTAAAGACAAAGCTCAGTGCATCGCCTGTGCCTGTATCACGGGCACCGTTTACCTGACCGAACTCATCGTATTCAAGATCAAGGGTCTTACTTAAGGCATGGCCACCTGACGGATCAAGCTGATCTTGGGTTACTGACTGTAGTCGGCTCTCGGCATCGTAGACATAATTAAGTGAATGGATCAGATCACCATTAACACCAAGAAACTTGCGCTCCTGGACCTGACTTTCGTTATTCAACGACAATTCAACGCTGCGTCCAAGATCATCGGAGACACGGTTTAATCGCTGTGCATCATCGTAACTGAGCGTAGAGGTTTTACCGTTTGGGTTGGTTACACTTACCAACTTGTTTTCGCCGTTATACGCGTATAAAACGCTTTGACCTAAACGCGATAGACGAACTACGTTTCCATGGTTGTCATACTCCATGGTTACGGTGGGATCTTGGCCACGTCGTATCTTCACGGCGCGTCCGTGCTCGTCGTACTGACTTACTACAATGACCTCCCCTGAGGGTAATTCCATTCGTACCAATCGCCCGAGCTGGTCATAACGAAAACGGGTTATGTCATCAACATCTTCACGTGGTCCGTCCACTTCACTGATGCGCCCGGTTTCATAACGTAGCTTAGTGGTGCGCGATATGGGTTTGTATAACGATGCCAGCCTGCCTGCCTCAGAAGCGACTGTGGGCGCAAAACCAGATTCAGTTATCTCGATCGGCAGGTTTTCTTGGTTATAGACGACGGATTGTTGATACTCGCCTTCACGGTTAACACTGGGTCGGTATGTACGGGCAGGCTTCATCCTGTTTTCTTCATACTCGTAACGCACTTCAAGCACGGGTTCAGCATGCGATGGAGCTGTACGCTTGATACTTAAAATGCGTCCCTTTTCGTCATAGTCGTAAACACGGCCGCGTCCATAGATGTCCATGCCACTGGCAAGCCTATAATTCTGCGTATGATCGGTGTACGTGTAACGCATGTTAGGCGCAGGACAAGTATTACAACCTGGGCCATCACTACTAAGCAATAACTGCTGCCCTGTTTCATCAATCGATTGCCACGTATAGTGACTCAAAGCACCCTGACTATTGGTTATCGTCGTTGAACCTAAATCATCGTTGAGCGCTGGTGGGTAATAGTCGATTGTTATGCGTTCGATACCGTCCGCGTGTTCTGAGCTAGCCGCTTTTCCGTCTTCGTGGTAACCCCAGGTGGCAAATCGATTACCAGTTCTGTCTGTGATACCCGTTAAATTATTAGTGTAAACCTCATCTTCAAAATGAAAGACTCTAGTAGTTCCATCGCTGTAGCGCACACGCGATAAATTGTTATTATCGTCGTAGTCATACGCAATCTCACTACCGTCAGGCAGTGTTAGCTTAGCGAGATGATTTGGTTTTTCACCAAATTCAGAAGTGGAGTATTCAGCTAAGCCAGTTTGAGTTGGGTAATACTCCAGCAACAATAGGCGGCCTGCTTCATCTTTAATCTCGGCCAACCGATTGTCTATATAATACAAGGCTAAATGCTGCGACCCAGGGAAGTCAATTCGCACTAGGTAGGAACCCTGAAACGATAAAGTTCTGCCGTCGGACAATACCCATTTGAGCTTGTCTACATCTTCAAAGATATACCCATTCTCGGGACTAACCGATTGCCACACAGAACGGCCATTGCTATCAACGTTCGCGTTGCGAAAGTGAAGTCGCTTTCCACTGCTTTGCAGGATATCGAAACCATCTTCAGCAACTTTAAAAATTTTGGTAGAGTAAGTTGACATCCAACCTTGACCGTACCCAAAGTTGAAATCAGAATTATGACTGTTGTAATGACGATTAAACTGTAACTTTGAGGATGGGCTTTGATAATCTGACTCTAGCTGATACTTATTGCCTGTTATTAAGCTAATCGGATTACCAACTTGGCTCATTGGCTGGAAGTCGGTGTCGGTATTAGCGACGTCTGGGTTAATAGTAACTGGGCATATTACGCCAACATCACGACCGCAAATGCTCGATGTTGGTCCGTTTATACTCTGTATCGCGTTTCCCTGAGTGTTGGTTCCATTGGTGTTCGTCGTGGTAACAGCAGTAGTCTGCGTAGTGCCTTGGGAAAATGCAGCCGTGGAACCAAACAAGCCTGCAACCGAGCAAAGTAGAACGAATAAGCGCACAGAATAAAATCGCTTACAGTCGTAAATATTTATGTGCACGTGAAGCATCCGTTTGACGTTAAATACGTTGGTCCACGCTAGACATTAAATGACTAAATCAGCACACGTCCCTGACCATTAATTGTGCTCTTGCATCTTGCTAGAGAATGCCCTTGCGAAATTGCATTGCAAAGTCAGTCTCAGGCTATCAGCGCTACGTACTTTTCGATATAGAAGAAACCCTAGACTTGGGCTAATATTTGTCGAGTAAAAACCCTAGCTTTGAATCACAATCCAGAGCAAACACGCAAAGCAGGTCATGAACTTGTGGGAATGGGTGTTCTCCTGCTAACAACACTCGCCGCTACCTCCAACTTCAGTTGCGGCCTCACCCGGTTCTGGCTAAGAACTACCGGCTACAAGAGCTACCGGCAAGAGGATTGCAAAGTTGTAGCACCCTGATCTTCAATAGGTTTAGAGGAATCTATTAAGAATGAAACAAAGGGTAGACAGTCGTGCAGGGCTAAGCGACAACACAGATGGTTACATTATTTAATAGGAGATCAATAATATCCAAAGCCGAGCAGCAGCAACCTTGGATAGATTCATAACGAACCACTACTAACGCTTGTTTTTTTCATCCCACACTTTAGGTTCCCAAAGCTCTACCTTGTTTCCCTCTGGGTCGACAATCCAGGCAAACACACCATTCTCGTGATACTGCGGGCCTTCGACAATATCGATTTCAGCCGCTTTTAGCTTCGCAATCAATGCATCCATATTGTCGACACGATAGTTGATCATAAAACGCGACTTGCTCGGTTTAAACCAATCACTATCTGCTGCCGCAACGTTCCAAACGGTAGCCCCACCGTCTTCTGCGCTGTCATTCTTCCACTCGAGAATACCGCCTCCCCATTCTTCCAGCGTAATACCCAAATGTTGTTCATACCAATTGGCTAAGCTTTTATTATCGTTGTTCGCAAGAAAAAAAACGCCGCCAATCCCAGTGACCTTACCTGCTGTGTTTTTATCCGTCATAACATGCTTCCCGTCGGTTAGGAGACAATAACATTATCACAATTGTGAGCTAATACAGGATGGCAATGTATCAGCCATGTTTAGTACATTCTACTAAGAATGTATAATCGTGCTGGAAACTTACCCACTATAAAACTCATGCAACAGTCAACTAAGTCAGATCATTGAATGGGTATATCCGAACAACCATCCAAAGTGAGCTTGCCGCAGACTAATCCCGGTGTGGTCACCGTGCTGGAATACCTGGTCATTAAATTTCCGTATTTGAATGAACAGACTTGGCGCAAGCGCATTGCTGAAGGAAAAGTGCATCGTCACGATGGCTCATTGATAACACCACGGTCGCCCTTTCAAGCACAGGAACGTATCTACTATTACAGAGAAGTTGAAAGTGAACCTAGCATCCCTTTTGCGGAAGAAATACTATTTCAAGATGAGCATATTCTAGTTGCCCATAAACCGCACTTTCTAGCGGTGACACCCAGCGGGATCTATGTCAATGAGTGTCTACAAAATCGATTAAGACGCAGTACAGGCATAGACACCATGCAAGCACTACATCGTTTAGATAGGGTGACTGCCGGTTTAATTATATTTTCTGTCAACCCACAGAGCTGCCACCTCTATCATCACTTGTTTGCAACACGTAAAATACACAAAACCTACCACGCCATTGCAAAGGTTGATAATGGCAAACAGCTTGTTGGCCAAGAGTGGGAAGTTAAAAACCGACTCGTTCATTGTGAACCTCGCTTTCGAATGCGCATAACCGAAGGCGAGGCCAATAGTCACTCTGTAATTCGATGTTTACAACAAACCACTCATCAAGCACTTTTTGAATTGAATCCAATAACCGGTAAAACCCATCAACTACGCGTTCACATGCAAACACTGGGGTGGCCGATACTCAATGACAAATACTACCCGCAACTTCAACCGTTATCAGCAGATGACTACTGCGCACCTTTGCAATTGCAAGCAAAAGAGCTTCAATTTATTGATCCGGTTACTCAGCAACCAAGGCATTTTACCTATAAGAGCGACTTGGTATTGGAATAGCACTATTACCCGCGTGCTTGTACAGAGTGCTTGTACAGAGTGCTTGTAAAGATGGCTTGTAAAGATGGCTTGTCCAAGCTGGCCACATTACCTACTTGCGAAATTCACACAATAAATTAAAATACGCGCATGATCAAAGTGTGCGATTGATCAAAATGTGCGGTTGATCAAGTAGACTTAACATCAGTACTAAACAGTTGACCTAATCATGCTCACCACTCCAGATCGCAGTTTCTCAACGGACGAATTCCAACAACGCACCGAACGCGCCCAGCAAGCCATGAAGCGTGCAGGCATGGATGTTTTGCTGCTTACAACGCATGCGGATATTTTCTACTTCAGCGGGTTTCTAACACAATTCTGGCAAAGCCCCACTCGTCCTTGGTTTCTGCTTATTCCACAATCAGGAAAACCGGTAGCGCTCATCCCAACCATTGGCGTGGAATGCATGCAACGTACTTGGCTCAGTGACATCCGTAGCTGGACATCACCGAACGAACATGATGATGGCGTTGGCTTGTTGATCTCAACAATTAAAGAACTGGGTGGACAGTCGGTACGACTCGGCGCACCTATGGGCCATGAAACCTATTTGCGATTACCATTAAACAGCATCACGCAATTACAAAAAGAACTCGACAGGCCTTGGATGGATGCAACCCATTTGATCAGAAACGTAAGAGCGATTAAATCAGAACATGAAATCGATAAAATTCGCTATATCTGCTCAATTGCATCGACAGCGTTTGAGCGAGTACCCACTTATGACCTTGCTGGGCGAAATGAAATCGATCTGTTTCGTCAATTTAAAATGAGCTGCTTGGAATTGGGAGCCGATGACTGCGCTTACGTTGTCGGAGCATCTGGGCCGGACGGCTACACCGATGTCATCTCACCTGCAAGCAACAGACAACTGCAAGTCGGTGATATATTCATCCTCGATACGGGTTGTGTATGGGATGGCTATCACTGCGACTTTGATCGTAACTTTGCAATAGGCCACGCTAGCGAAAGTGCAGAAACTGCCTATCAAACCCTATGGAATGCGACCCAACAAGGTATTGAGGCAGCGTCACCAGGCATGACATGCGCTGAATTATTTCAAGCGATGATGAAGGCGATGCCAGATGCTGATGGCGGCAGCGTGGGCCGCATAGGACACGGGCTTGGCATTGATCTGACAGAGCCGCCCTCGTTAACGGCGTTCGATACGACTGAGCTTAAATCCGGCATGGTGATGACACTCGAACCTGGTTTGAACTATGGTAACGGGCTGACGATGGTTCATGAAGAGAATATCGTGATAAGAGACGGAGGCGCTGAGCTCTTAAGCCGACGTGCGGCCCAACGATTGCCGGTGTGTCAGCGCATTTAGCATGACACGATAGATCGCCACCAATGGGCTGATGCGTGGACGTAGGGCACTGATGACGGAATACTTTGTAAATTATTAGTGCTGTTTTATCACTAGACTAATCAACCAAACCCCAACAATCGGAAGTAACCCCCTATATACATGCGAATTTGGCATTATTCGGCTAAATCACAGCGACCCAAGTGACAAATATATAGCGCTATCAGAACTTGACTTCAGTGTATTTAGCAGCGCTTATACACAACTTAAAAAAAAACGGATACTCGTCGCACTTTCATGTTAGTGGCGGGTTCATTTAGTTTAAGTATAGCCAGTAACTATATGTTTATTAAGGGATATATTAGATTGTTCAATATATTGCCATTTTAAACATAAGGTCTTATTTAAGCGGTTTTTTAGCTTTTTTGAGTTTCTATCCACAAGGTTATCCACAGATAATGTGGATAACGGTCCTGTTCTTAGCAACCGTTTATAAGGCAACAGCGACTCATTGATGATTTAGCCGAACCTAAGCCAGAACATGTACTAACGAGATATCTCCATTGATCGCTGAAACGCATCATTCGATCACCAGATGCTGGCTGATTAAAGCACTGCTGCAGGGTCGATAGAAAGCGTTATATTGCTCATTTCTATCATCTAGCGACATTCCCCGTGGTATCCAGTGGATATTCCTACCATTGGCACTATTGCTGCGTATTTTGAGGGTTACCACGGAAGACAGCAACTACAGATGATTTTCTCGAACACACGAAAAGGATTTAATGCACTGCAAATAGCAGCCTTAGTGGCAGTGTTTTGCGTGCTCATGTTCGGTACGTGGTATGTCGCTTGTAAACTGAACCAGCTTAACGAAAAAGCGCTTTTCAACCACACCAGCACCAATATAACCAGAAGTGTTGACGTTGGCATAGAGCAAGCTCGAGCGTTGATCGCATCCGTAACGGCGCTGCATTCCTCTCTGCGTAATTCCGACTCTGCAGAAATTTCTGTGTTTTTGGATCGTCTACGCCTACAGAACAGCTTTATAACCAGTATTGGCCGATTCGAAAAAGACATCGATAACGCTCGCTACCCACTGTCACACATTAGCCCCGCCCCACCCATTTCCGAACTACAAGTTGGCTATGATTTAGCTTCTATCGTGAGCTTAGAAAAGCTCATTACAAACTCGTTTGAAAACAACACAGTCTCATCCGACCGACTACCAACGCTTTGGCCTACAAAGGGATCATTGCTGTTATTTAGCCCGAGTTTTTCGGACCAGCCAAACGGATCGTTGTTGCCAAAAGGAGACGAAATTGAAGCAAGTGCCGACGGTGGGTATTTGATGGCGCTGGATTTGGCTGAGTTATTGAGTAGCTCGCCAGATGTTGCTAGTGGTAAAACAGGCTATCGCATTCATCTATTAAACGAGCTTGGCGAACAAACAATCGTTGAGCACGAACTAGCATCGACCGATAGTGGGTTCTTTACGTTATTAAACCAAGATGCATCCAGTAATCGTAAATGGCAGCTCGGCAGCAGTGTGATTAATGTGGAGCTAAATACCAACATAGGCGTATCACCGACTCTAAAAATCATACTGGGTGCAACTTCACTCATGGGTACATTATTCTTTTTGATGTTTACATCGATGCTGTATGAGAGGAAAATAGCTAAATTCGAGCGAAGTAAAAACCTAAAAAGTATCAATGCAGAACGAGAAAAGGCTGCTAAAACGTTAAGCGCCATATCAGACAGTGTTATCACACTAAGCATGCAAAAGAACATTCTGCACATGAATCTAGCTGCTGAGCGACTCTTAAATGCACAATTGGGCGATGTTGAAAACTACCCTATACAGAATTTCTTTAGCTTTACGTCAATCGACATAAATGAAACTCACTACAATATCGCTTTACAACTGGATAAATTAGAAGTAGGTGAAGAACAAGAAGTTGATTTGCAAATCAGCAACAAAGGCCAAGATGGCAGAACGATAAAGGTCAGCATTTCACACACACTCGATTCTGAAAATAATGCCATTGGCTATATTATTGTTCTTCGCGATGTAACCAATGAACGCGCACTGACTAGCGAACTTGAGTACCTTGCAAATCACGACTCCCTAACAGGTTGTGCGAATCGATACTATTTTGAATCAAGGCTAGATGAGCTTCTACAAGATATAAAAATCAGTAGGCGTCGACATGCCATGTGCTACATGGACTTGGACCAGTTCAAAGTTATAAACGACACGTGTGGCCATTCAGCTGGCGATAAACTGCTATGCGAGCTTACCGGTCACCTGCAGCGCATCGTTAGAAAAGGTGATTTACTCGCCAGACTCGGCGGCGACGAGTTTGGCTTGATCATTGTTGATGCTGATGCAGACGATGCACAACAAATAGCGGAAAAAGTGTACGACTTCTTTCAGTCCTATATTTTCCAATATGAAGACAATGCATTCCCGATAAGAGCTAGCATTGGCTTTGTTCAAATCAACGAACATAGCGGGCTAATTAGCGAAATTTTCTCCGCCGCAGACATCGCACTTTACTCAGCCAAAGATGGCGGTCGCAACACGCTTAGTTATTACTCAGAATCTAACGAGTCTATGACTAATCGACATCAGGAAATGAGTTGGTTGCCAAGACTCAATCATGCATTACAACACGATCGATTTCAATTGCTGGTACAAGCGATTGCGCCCATAGGCAAACAACAACAACCGGCACAGCCTGCGCACTTTGAATTCCTCCTACGCATGCTTGATGACGATAACAAGGAAATTACCCCATACTTCTTTATAAAAGCTGCGGAACGCTATGAACTAATGGTTCAAATTGACCGTTGGGTGTTAGAAAATGCCATGCGAATAATCAGTGATCTACCTGCAACATTGACGAACAACTGCTCTTTTTCAATTAACTTATCTGGCCAGTCAGTGGCAGACCCGGGACTGCAACTATTCATCAAACGCAAAATGAACGAATTCAATATTGCGCCGCAACAACTTTGGTTTGAACTAACTGAAACCGCTGCCATCAAACAATTTGCAGTAGCTAAAGAGTTTATGGAGAACATGCGCAAAATGGGGTGCAAAGTCGCGCTGGATGATTTTGGCTCAGGACTAAGCTCTTTTGGCTATTTGAAAAACCTGCCAATTGATGTACTCAAAATTGATGGGCAGTTTGTAAAAGATCTCGCAACTAATGCAATTGACCAAGAGATGGTGAGATCATTCGACAATATCGGTAAAGCGATGGGCATCACAACGGTTGCCGAATTTGTTGAATCTGCCGAAATTGTTGAAGTATTGCAAGCCATTGGAGTGGATTACGCCCAAGGGTATTACATTGGAAAACCCTGCAAAATTGAAGATGCGTTAAACTCCATTGACGATTGGAAGTCCGTAGCTTAATTTTTAACTTTTTCCAATTTAACATGTTATTGAACATAACATGCTCGGCGTGGTCAGAGACATTATGCTGACTGGCGTAGAACGCCCAATTACTAGGTTTGACTTCTCTTACTATGAAAACGATAATTCGTGCCGTATCCATTTTCGCCTTACTGCTCGCTACTGCCAACGCACTGGCCGCGGCAAAAATAAATACCCTCGATAAGGACGGTTTATTTGGCTCCTACGAACACACAGGGGTTGCCATTCGGGGGTATGACACGGTTGCATACTTCACGTTAAGCAAACCAGTTAAAGGCAACGAAGATTTCTCTGTGGATTGGAACGACGCAAAGTGGCTGTTTTCAACGCAAGAACACGCCGATCTATTTAAAAACAATCCAGAAATGTACGCTCCACAATATGGCGGATATTGCGCCTATGGTGTTTCACAAAACTATCTTGTTAAAATAGAAGCTGATCAATGGCGAATTGACGACAATAAACTTTATTTGAATTACGACAAAAGCGTTCAGAAAAAATGGTTAAAAGACATTCCAGGATTTAACAAACTAGCTGATGATCAATTTCCTAACTTACTGGAAACCGATTAAATGAAACATATAAAACCGATCATCAGCTGGCTGATTGCCTTATGGGCCGCAAAAGTATTTCTATTCTCGTTGCCGTACAAGTTCACTAAACACCCAGATACCGAGCATATTTTCGGCACCATCGGGCAATGGATGTCTGACACGATAAACGGAACGTTGGGGGAGCTATTTTCCAGTATAGGATCCTATGTTGTAGGTTCAGTGGAATTGGTCGCATCCATTATTTTATTGCTTCCAGCCATACTTTGGCTGTTGAATAAAATCGGCATGAGAAAATCAGGCTCCATGCGAGAGCGGTATCATGCAATTGGCGGCCTATTAGCATCAGCAGTTATGGCAGGAGCGGTATTCTTTCATCTGGTTACGCCATTGGGCATAGAGGTTCTACACGACGGCAAAAGCGATGGTGGATCGTTATTCTATGCAGCAGTTTCCATTTTGATACTCGGCATTGTGCTTTTTATAATTAACCGATCAGGACTAATGAGGCGTCAGCCTCAAACTTAGCTGCAGTCTTACTGAGTCAAAACGGTAGTCCATATTTATTAAATTACACATTGGCTATGTTATTGAACATAACATAGCCAATGTCGCCCCCAACATTATGCTGACACAAGGCCATAGCCGCTCACCATTCACGAGCGCTGCGGCACATGGGCTACACTCCACTAATTAGTAGCACTCAAACAAATCTCGTCAGGTGCAAATGAAACTCAAGGACCAACCAATGAACAGAATACGTATTGGTGCATTAGCAAGCCCCGCGCTATTAGCTCTGAGCATTCTCATGCCTGGCAGTCTCCTAGCCGAATGGACCGGTGGTGTAGAAGGCGGACAAGTTCTCCAGGGAAAGGAAAAAGGCACACGGCTCCGGTTTAAGCTGAGCAATAGCGAACGGCCATTCAGTCAAACTTTCTATGCCGATTGGGTCCGAGGAAATGAAAACAGTAATAGTTACGAAGCAGGCTATACGCCGCGTTATTGGTTTTCTGATCAGACGTATGCCTTTGGCGAAGGTAGTTTAAAAACGTCAAAATCGTTCAATATCGATCAGCAAATACGCGCATTGGCAGGTGTTGGTATCCAGCTACTCAATACAGACTCGCAAAGCTTGTTCGCGGAAGTTGGCGCAGGGCAAGTTGCCACTACTTTTGACTTTAACGACGAAACCACTGGAAAAGCATTCAAGGAAACAACAGGAATAGCAACCGCTCGGTTGGGCGCCGCACAAACACTATCAGATCTAATCAAGCTGGAACTCAATGCCGATTATTCAACAGCCAAAGATTTAGTGACCACGTCAGCGGAAGCTGGAATTTCTTTAAGAATTCCAGGTGGTGCAGTCAAGTACAGTTACCGACTTCGCAGCAGCACTTTCGGCGATAACGATGCAATCGACGAGGCTGATTCGTCTGTCTCATTCAACTATGGCTTTTGACAGACAGCTGCTAATGTAATAGAAAAAAACGGCTCTGTAAAAAGAGCCGTTTTCAAATACTTCAACCGGTTGCCGTAAGTTTAACGCTACCCTCGCCCGCTGCTCGCTCAATAGATTCTTTGAGCAATTGCTTTGCTTCAGTAACATCACCCCAGTGACTGATTTTGACCCATTTACCAGGCTCCAGATCTTTGTAGTGTTGGAAAAAATGCTCCACTTGTTCTCGAGTGATCATGGGTAGATCACTATAAGACTGAACATCAACAAATCGATGAGACATTCTTTCAGATGGAACTGCAATCAGTTTTTCATCTTGCCCACCATCATCTTCCATAACCAGCACACCGATTGGTCGGCAATTAATTACTGCACCTGGCATGATTGGTCGTGTGTTGCAGACCAACACATCAATCGGGTCACCATCTTCAGATAATGTATGCGGAACAAATCCATAGTTACCTGGATAGCGCATAGGGGTATATAAAAAACGATCGACGAACAAAGCACCTGAGTCTTTATCCATTTCATATTTGATTGGCTCACCACCAACCGGAACCTCGATAATCACGTTGATATCGTTGGGCGCATCGTGCCCCATAGGAATTTGATCAAGTTTCATTAATAGCGTCTTTCACGGCCAGTTCTTTGTCACCTACTTGTGCAAGAATGCCGCCAAATTGGCGGCATTCTATGACTACGAAGCTAACTACGCCCTAGTTGCGCGCTCAATTGCTTCATTTAACAACTGTTTCGCCCGATCAGCCGAGCCCCAACCTTGAATTTTTACCCATTTACCCGGTTCAAGATCTTTGTAATGCTTAAAGAAATGTTCAATTTGTTCACGGGTAATCGCTGGCAAATCAGTATGCTCATGAACGTTTTCATAACGCTTAGTGACCTGTGCAGACGGAACAGCTATCAGCTTCTCATCTTGCCCACCATCATCTTCCATGTCTAAAACACCAATGGGCACACAGTTCACTACGCCGCCTGGAATAATGGCGCGTGTATTACAGATAAGCACATCGATAGGGTCGCCATCTTCTGACAATGTGTGCGGTACAAAACCATAGTTGCCGGGATAACGCATGGGCGTATAGAGAAAACGGTCAACGAATAACGCGCCAGATTTCTTATCCAATTCGTACTTAATAGGTTCCCCACCAATAGGCACTTCAACTATCACGTTGATGTCAACTGGCGCATTGTTTCCAATAGGAATGTTGTCGATGTTCATAAATACCGTTATCACTCAAAATTAAAAAAATAAGTACAGCTTTTAGGGTTTGGGGATTGATCACCGCGAGCCACGACCAAACGCCAATACGCGGTTCAACAATGAAAACAACGCCTCAAACCACTAAAAAGCAGACAAAACAAAGGGCCTTAAAAGACCCTGTGTCGTGAACAACATTGCAGTATCTTACTACCGATTACAGTGCAATTTTAGCCCCATTTCAATCCCAACGGCACGTCCTGTAACGCCAAAGTGCCGTGAGACTGTAACAATGCTTTACTACAAGATCGGAGCAATAACGAGACTAACAATAGCCATAACGTTGATTAGGATGTTCATAGACGGCCCTGAGGTGTCTTTGAACGGGTCGCCAACGGTATCGCCGATAACCGCAGCTTCGTGAACCGAAGAGCCCTTACCGCCGAGATTACCCTTTTCAACATACTTTTTCGCATTATCCCAAGCACCACCAGCGTTAGCCATCATTAGTGCAAGCAACACACAACCCAATAGGCCTCCAGCTAACATGCCACCCAGTGCCTCAGCACCAATAATGAAACCTACAACAGGAGGCGCTGCAACCGCAATGCAACCCGGTAGAATCATTTTCTTTAGTGCAGCTGTAGTCGCAATATCAACGCAACGATCACTATCAGGCTCTGCAGTGCCTTCTTTTAGGCCAGGGATTTCCTTGAATTGACGTCGAATTTCTTCGATCATTTCCATGGCTGCATCACCTACGGCAGTCATGGTGATTGCTGCAATTAGGAATGGCAGCAAGCCACCGATAAATAACCCGATCAGTACCATTGGATTAGAAAGCTCCAAGGCAAAATCTGGCTGGTGCAACGTCATCGTTTCAACGAAAGCGGCGATGATAGCCAGTGCCGCCAACGCTGCTGCACCAATCGCAAATCCTTTACCAATTGCCGCTGTGGTATTACCCACTTCATCAAGGCCATCAGTGATTTCGCGCGTATCTTCACCTAAGGCGGCCATTTCTGCAATACCACCAGCGTTATCCGCAACAGGACCGTACGCATCGAGCGCCATGGTCATACCAACCGTTGCAAGCATGCCAACTGCCGCGATGCCTACGCCATACAAACCTGCTACCGAGGTGGAAACAAAGATGATTAAGCAAATAGTTAGAACCGGAATAACAACCGACTCCATACCAACAGCTAAACCCGTAATGATAACGGTGGCGCTACCGGTTTTACCTGATTCGGCAATGCGGCGAACAGGGCCCATAGCGGTGTAGTACTCAGTGACCAATCCGATGACAATACCACCAGCCGTTCCAGCAACAACAGCCCACCAAACATTTAAACTAACACCCATGATAAGCACCAGCACAAATGCAGCGGCAATTAATGCTGCAGCTGATATCTGGTGTCCTAGACGTAAGGCTTTTTCAGGCGCTTCATCTGATTTTGATCGAACAATGTAAATACCTAAAATGGAACACAACAATCCAACGCTTGCCAAAGCCAATGGCATGAACATGAGTGCGCCACGACTACCACCACCAAGATCGTCAACACCACCACTGCCGGCAATGACTAAGGTTGATGCAATAGCGATGGTTGCGATCATGGCACCACAATAGGATTCAAAAATATCAGACCCCATACCGGCAACATCACCAACGTTGTCGCCAACATTATCGGCGATAACACCTGGGTTTCTTGGATCGTCTTCTGGGATGCCTGCTTCAAGCTTACCAACGAGATCAGCGCCAACATCAGCTGATTTGGTGAAGATGCCACCACCAACGCGTGAAAATAGAGCAACACTTGATGCACCCATGCCGAAACCATGGATTGCATGAACCGATTGTGGGTCCCCCGCAAAGAGGAAATACAATATGCCGAGGCCAACTAAACCAAGCGAGGCAACACAGAGCCCCATGATTGAGCCGCCGAAGAACGCGACGGTCAAGGCCTCAGCGGCACCCTTCTCGTGCGCGGCAACCGTGGTTCTAACATTGGCTTTGGTGGCCGAGAACATACCCAAGTAGCCAGCACCGGCCGAACATGCCGCACCAATGACGAACGCTAGCGTGGTTCCGAACCCAACGAATATGAGTAAAAAAAGCGCCAGTACAGATGCAAATATGCCCAACATTTTGTATTCGCGGTGCATAAATACCATAGCGCCCGAGTGTATCGCGTCGCCGATTGTTTTAATTTTTCCGTCACCTGCTGGATAATCGACCAACATTCGGTATATAACGAAGGCTACAAATAGCCCTCCGCCACCGAGTATGACCGGTAGTAGTCCGCTCCAACCCATTCCAATTCCCCCTGTTATGCGTGATTTATGTACAGCTCACCGATTGTAACCTATGTCGCGCCCAGACTCGATAGGCTGTCTATGCTCCAGCCCGTTTTTACTCACGGCAACACAAACATTTGTTTGGCTGGCTCAAGCGACAAAACGCCCAGAATCTACAGGTTATTGATAAGCTTTGGCTTTCGTTTTCCAACCAATCCAAAGGATCTGTCAGTGAATGAACCCATTTTCCATCTAGCCACAGCCTCGGATGCACGAGCATTCACGGAGCGCGGCAGCTACCACACCGCATCGCTCGATACCGAAGGCTTCATACACTGCTGCACAGCGCCACAACTGGCTGGGGTCATACAGCGTTACTATGCGGATGCTCAGGAGGCTGTCGTTTTAGGGATAGATAGCACCAAGCTAAGCGCTGAATTGATTTATGAAAATACGATGGGTGGTGATGAGTTGTTCCCCCATGTTTATGGTGAAATCAACCAAGAGGCCGTTCAAGGCAAAGAGATCATGAACCGAGAGCGGATTGTTGAAATTGCTACCTCTGGTGAGTTCTCAGGACTGGCACTGCAAAAATAATCACAACGCGCCATTGCTGCGAATAAAGCACTATCCCCGAAAGCAAATCAGAAAAAAATCCCCACGATCGCAAGTCCAGCCGAACCCGTCAAAGCAATCAATTAAGGAGCATAAAATTGTCAGATATTAAATTGAGCACCGAACAGACCGCTCGCATTGTCGAATTGACGCAAACCTACTTTAAAGAGAAGCTCGACAGTGACATAGGGCGATTCGAGGCAGAATTTTTGATTGATTTCTTCGCCTCTGAAATTGGCGTATTTTACTATAACAAAGCGATAAGCGATGCGAACGCTTTACTGTTAACACAAGTAGACACTCTATCAGAGTCACTTAGTGAGCTTGAAAAATGGACCCCTGCGCATCGCTAGCCTACAATCTCATGAATCCTTAAATCATTAGTCTGGGACCATATCAATGGAAAGCGTTCTTAATATTGAAAATTTCTTAACCCTTGGAGCACTCATCGTTCTCCAAGCGGTACTCGGATTCGACAACTTGCTGTATGTGTCGTTGGAATCAAAACGTGCACCTGCCGACAAACAAGCCTGGGTGCGCAAGATGGGCATTGGCATGGCCATCGTGCTACGAATCGTTCTACTGTTCGTACTCGTATCGCTCATTAACAAAGTAAAAGAGCCGCTCTTTAGTATGCATAAAGAAGGATTGATCGAATTCAGTTTCAATCTTCACAGTATTATCGTGTTAATCGGTGGCGTATTCATCATCTATACCGCAACCAAAGAAGTGTTGCATATGATGCGTATTGAAGATGCTCACGCTGAAGAGGTAAAACCAAAATCGATCGGTATGGTTATCTTCTGGATTGTACTAATGAACGTGGTGTTCTCGTTCGACTCCATACTAAGCGCAATGGCACTAACTGATGTGTTCTGGGTTATGGCAACCGCCATCATTATTGGTGGATTACTCATGATTTGGTTGGCCGAACGCGTTGCCACATTTTTGGAAAAAAACCGTATGTACGAAGTATTGGGATTATTCATCCTCTTCGTGGTCGGTATCATGTTGATATCTGAAGGCGGACACTTAGCGCACCTAACCTTGTTTGGAAATCCAGTGGTTGCGATGAGTAAAACCACGTTCTACTTTGTTATTGCCGTGCTGGTGTTAACGGATATTGTACAAACTCGTTATCAGAAAAAATTGCTGGCGAAAGCGGCGAGGACTGCGGCGGCGGCCAAATTAGCGGCGGCAGGCAATCAGGCGTAGCCATTGCTAAACGTGTGACTCTACCAACCGTAGTCATGCGTAAGTTCCTCATCTTTTTCAATAGCGCGTAAGGTCACCACTTCTGTATCAGTCAATGCACAGTTAGGGTTGGAATCGTGATTGATAAAGCGAAATTCGTTGGTGATTTCAAAACCGGTGTGCTTGTTCAACCACAGGATGTAAGTACCATCCTCATCGGTCAGCATGCCATGCAGGCGGCCAAGTACAACATCAGCCTTTATGCGCTTTGCTGCAAACAAACCTTTGCCATGGATAGGGCTTTGGTCAACGTAGGTCCGTTTCGCCATCTTCTTAACGTTTTTCACGGCCGTTTTACTGAAACGATCAGTATTCATATCGATGTCATGGATACGATCGTCTTGAGCCGACGATGTGTTCGACGCCTCAGCGACGTTATTTGTCTGGGAAGGGGTTAAATCAGAATTATTCATAATATACCGCGCAAAGTTAAGCGCGGTATATTAACGTACTGACTACATTGGTCAAGTTGTCTGGTCGACAAAATAACTCAATTACATCGTTTGAGTCGGTCTCTCACCAGCAATAGCCGCTGCAAGATGATTTTCAATGTCTGACTTGGTGTCGCCATTATCATCATCAGAGAACTGTACGCCAATGCCAGGCGTTTTATTGCCCTGTGCACCAGCCGGTGTTACCCAAACCACCTTCCCATTAACAGGAATCGGCGAGTTGTCATCCATCATTTTGAGTAGCATGAACACGTTGTCACCAAGCTCATACGCTCGTGAGGTTGGCACAAATACCGCACCATTCTGCACGAAAGACATATACGAAGAATACAGTGCGCCTCTATCAGTAATAGAGAAAGCAATAATGCCCTTGCGGGTTTGTTCGGTCATAAGACACCTTCAGCCTTGAGTCATCATTCTGATATCGGCAAAAAGTCCTTCAAGCACAGTCTGAGATTTAAAGCTGGCACTGTCAGATCGGTATAACTGCTGTATTCGATCGTAAAGTGAGAACCACTGCTCAGAATTAAGCCCGGATTGAACCTCCGATATGAGTTCTGAAGTGGCATGATCCGCGCCAAATGGCAAATTGAGACGATTTTTGCTGGCAAGCATCGCCCAATGTGAGAAATGACCCAACGTGCGTCTGACTGGAAGGTCAGACAGTGAGTCCACAATTTTTCCAATACTGGCCCGCATTAGGAATAAGTCTCTCCAGGCCTTCTGTAAGCGCTCCTCAGACTCACGCCACGCATCGGTACTTTGTTCGAGCAAAGCCAGTGGACCCACTCGTGCGTGAGCCAGTTGCTCAGCGGCATCACTGACACCTTGCTCTGTGAGCCACTTTTGCGCAGCTGCTGTATCTTGCAAGGACAAAACCGTGCACTGACAGCGACTTCTAATGGTTGCTGGCAATGAACCCGGTCTATCTGCTGCCAATATCAGTACCGCTCGCTCGCCAGGTTCTTCCAACGTCTTTAACAAACTGTTGGCCGCATTTCGATTCATCGAATCGGCTTGATCGATTAGGGCTGCGCGATATTGCTTGGGCGGTGCTGATAGTTGCAACCAATTAACGAGCTCACGAACCAAATCAACCTTGATGTTCATCGCCGCACCTTCAGGACGCAGCGTAGTAAATTCTGGGTGCGCACCTGCCGTTAACTGCGCGCACGAATTGCACACACCACAAGCACCGGTGGTTGGACTGCAATCGCGGCACAGTAATGACTCTGCTACAAAGCGCACAAACTGTTTTTTACCCAGCCCCGGGACGCCTGCAAACAACAATGCATGCGGTAGCTTGCCTTGCTCATGTCGGCGATACACATCTTGCCATTGATCAAGCAACCAAGGAGGACATGGGGTAAGCGGTGATGGCTCAGCCACTGTGCTTATCCAAAAATTCGTTTAATACAACCGACACTTGTTGTTGAACCGCATCTAACGTTTGACTGGCATCAATCAATTTTACGCGCTCGGGTTGTGTTTTTGCTTGGTGCAAATAGGCTGCACGTGCACGTTCAAAAAAATCCATTTTTTCTTTTTCAATGCGATCTGGTTTGCCCCTTTGCGCCATGCGCTTTAGGCCATCTGCTATTGGCATATCAAGCAAGAAGGTCAGGTTCGGCTGAAGATCTATTCCCATTAACTTGTGCAGCTGGGCAACCACATCGAGTCCAAGTTCACGGCCACCACCTTGATAGGCATAACTTGCATCCGCGAAACGATCACATAGCACCCACTGACCTCGACTCAGCGCCGGCTCTATCACTTCAACCACATGTTGCTTTCGAGACGCTGCCATCATCATGAATTCGGCTTCTGCCGACACTGGTGAGCTAGCATGCAGGAGCAAATGCCTCAGCTGTTCCCCAAGATCGGTACCACCTGGTTCACGCGTAACCAAAACCGAAATACCGCGTTTTTCAAGCACCGTTTCTATGTGTTCGCGATTGGTTGTTTTACCGACCCCCTCAAGTCCTTCGAGTGTGATGAAGCAGCCGCGATCAGCCATAGTGATATTACCTTTTTAGCTGATATTTTCGAACCGCAGCGTTGTGCTGTTCGAGGGTTTCGGAGAACTGATGCGTTCCTGAGCCATCATGACGCGCAACAAAATACAACGAAGCAGTTTCATCTGGATGCATAACGGCATTAATCGCCTCGCGCCCCACCATCGATATCGGTGTTGGTGGAAGTCCTGCACGCGTATAAGTGTTATAGGGCGTATCGGTAGTGAGATCAGAGCGTCGGATATTGCCATCGTAACTGTCCCCTATTCCATAGATTACCGTGGGGTCGGTTTGCAAGCGCATTTTCTTTTTCAACCGAGACATGAAGACACCCGCAATTAACGGACGCTCTTCGGGCGCAGCCGTCTCCTTTTCCACAATCGATGCTAATACCAGCGCTTCATAAGGCGTTTTTATGGGTATATCGGGTTGGCGATTTTCCCACTCTTCAGCTAATACCTTTTGCAACAAGGTGTTCGCGCGCTTTAGAAATTCTATGTCGGTGGTGTTTTTAGGAAACTGATAAGTGTCTGAAAAAAACAAACCTTCGGGATGTTGTCCCGATAAATCCAGCGCTCTCATAATTTCATCGTTACTCATGGATGACATGGTTTGCGTTAAATCTGAATTTTGTGCAAGGCGTTCACGAATTTGTTTGAACGTAGAACCTTCGATGATATTACCCGAGTACTGAACCGTCTGACCTTTTATAAAGAGATCGATTAGCTCAGCGGTGTTAGGGGAACCCGTAATATTGAACTCACCACTTTTAATCGCTCCGCCTTTTTTGCTCACACGGGCATAAAGGTAAAACCAGTGAGGCTTATCAATAACACCGGTTTTTTCAAGTTCCGCAGCAACGCGTTTTGCTGACCAGCCTTTTTCGATCGTGAAGGAACGTTGTTCTTCGGTTAGGCTTATGGGCTGTTTGATCGTGCCCGAGTAGTCGGCATACACAAGACCTGCTGCAACCAATCCAATCACAACGAGAAAGGTCAGAAATCGCCACATGATGTTTTGCTAAGGGTTGTAGTTGAGAAGAATGGTTAAGTGCTTAGCTGGTTAAGCCAAACACCAAGGTCCCGTTTGTTCCACCAAAGCCAAAGGAGTTGGACATGGCAACCGACAATTTAGCCTCCCGGCTTTTGTTTGGAACGTAATCTAAATCGCAGCCGTCACCGGGGTTATCTAGGTTGATAGTCGGTGGTGCAATTTGATCACGCAATGCAAGGGCACAAAATACCGCTTCTATGCCACCCGCTGCACCCAGTAGGTGTCCGGTCATGCTTTTAGTCGAACTAACAAGCAACGAATCGGCATGTTTTCCATACACTGACCTGATGGCTTGCGTTTCTGCAACATCGCCTGCGTGAGTGGATGTGCCATGCGCATTAACGTAACTTACATCGGATGCACTAAGCTTTGCATTTTTAAGCGCAGCGTTCATGCAACGTGCGGCTCCTTCACCATTCTCGGACGGGGAAGTCATGTGATAGGCATCGCCACTCATACCGTAACCAAGCACTTCGCAATAAATATGTGCGCCTCGGGCTTTTGCATGCTCTAGTTCTTCAAGCACCATGACACCCGCACCGTCACCAAGCACAAAACCATCCCGGTCTTTATCCCATGGACGACTGGCAGCGGCCGGGTCGTCGTTACGAGTCGACAGCGCTCTCGCTGCGCCAAAGCCTGCGAGCCCTAACGGACAGGTTGCCATTTCAGCACCGCCTGCAATCATGATGTCGGCATCACCGTATTCGATCATGCGCGATGCATCACCAATATTGTGTGTGCCGGTCGTGCACGCCGTTGTAGTTGAGACATTCGGCCCCTTGTAGCCATACATGATGGACAAGTTACCGCTAATCATGTTGATGATGGTCGAGGGTACAAAGAACGGAGAGACTTTACGTGCACCACCATTTAGCAAAGCTTGATGTTGCACTTCTATATTTGGGAGTCCACCAATACCAGAGCCAATGGATACACCTACACGTTCAAGGTCTAGTCCATCAGCATTGAGTAGACCCGCATCTTCAATTGCTTGGGCCCCTGCGGCAACACCGAAGTGGACAAAGACATCCATTTTGCGGGCTTCTTTTTTGGTGAAATAGTCTTCGTAATTGAAGTCTCGCACCGATGCGCTGAAGCGTGTATTGAAACTGCTGGCATCGAAGTCTTCGATGGTTCGAACGCCGGACACACCGGCCTTAATATTGTTCCACGACTCATCAACCGTGTTGCCTACCGGTGATACCAAACCCAGTCCTGTAACAACTACTCGGCGATGTGACACGAAAGCTCCAGGTTAGTAATTAAAGAAGAATCATAAACAGCAAAGCCGCGCTATTCCATTGGAATACAGCGCGGCTCTACTCTTGACTTATGTCGGAAGCCGTTCCCAACAAACTAAATTGTGACCATTTCAATAAGAAAAAGTCGCTTAGCCAATGTGCGCGTTAACGTAGTCAACCGCTTGTTGTACAGTGGTAATTTTCTCTGCTTCGTCGTCTGGGATTTCACACTCGAATTCTTCTTCGAGGGCCATGACCAGTTCAACTGTGTCTAGCGAATCTGCGCCGAGGTCTTCTACGAAAGACGCCTTTGTTGTGACTTCCTCTTCCTTCACACCCAATTGCTCAACGACTATCTTTTTGACGCGTTCGTCGATACTGCTCATTTGTATTCAACCTTTTGAAATGGCGGCAAGCACGGTGGCCGCATAAAATAACTTCCCCTAGGGTAGATTTTACCCTGCATTCAAATAAATTATGGCGAATATTCGGTTTTTCAAGCCAGATTTTTTGTCAATTTCGCTTGACAAGAACCTTACTGCATGAACATGCCGCCATTTACACTCAAAGTGTGGCCGGTTATGTATCCAGCTTTGGCGGATGCCAGAAAAAGGCATGCCTCAGCTATATCGTCAGGCGACCCAAGTTTACCCAGTGCAATATCACTGGTTATGCGCGCTTTTTGCTCATCGGACAGCGCATTGGTCATATCGGACTCAATAAAACCTGGTGCTATTGTATTGACGGTAATGCCGCGAGCACCCAGCTCTCGGGCCAGTGATTTACTAAACCCGATCATACCGGCTTTGGCTGCCGCGTAATTTGACTGGCCAGCGTTACCAGTTTGCCCCACCACAGATGCGATATTAATAATACGACCACCGCGTGCCTTCACCATTGGTTTCACCGCCAATTTTGTCAACCGGAAAACACTGCTCAGGTTCGTATCGATGATGGCATCCCAATCATCCTCTTTCATCCGCATGATCAAGTTATCGCGCGTAATGCCAGCGTTATTCACCAATACACTAACTGCACCGAACTGCTCTGTGATCGCAGCCATTAACGTTTCGCTGCCACCTTCTTCTGTGGCATTAAACAGCATGCCGGTGCCAGTTACGCCTGCATCCTTAAAACGACTGGCGATAGCTTGCGCACCTGACTCACTAGTGGCGGTACCGATAACGGTTGCACCCGCCTCGCCGAGTTTATCTGCAATGGCTTTACCAATACCGCGACTGGCACCCGTCACCAAAGCTATTTGCGAATTCATCATGGCTTTATGCTTTCTCTTGTATGGATTCAATGGCGCTTTGTAACGCGTCCGGCGTATTGGTAGGCATATTAGTCAGGCCCCGATCGATACGTTTAGCCAAGCCAGAAAGTACTTTTCCTGGACCCGATTCAATAATGGTTGTTACCGAAAACTGGTCACGTAAAACTTCAACTGATTTTGTCCATTGAACTGGGCTGAAAACGTGCGCATTTAAAGATGCTTTCAAAGCATCAACATCTGCAGGGACCGCCGCTTGAGCATTTTGCACCACTGGCACTGCAGGCTCATGCCACACCAAACTATTAATGGTTTCAGCCAACTGCGCTCCAGCGTCACGCATTAACGAGCTGTGATTTGGCACACTGACCGCAAGCATTATGGCCTTTCGTGCGCCACGCTCTTTCGCTAAAGCAACAGCCTTCTCTAGCGCATCAACATGCCCGGAAATAGCTACCTGACCCGGTGCATTAAAGTTAACCGCTTCAACAATTCTGACACCGGTTATATCGTTGCATACCGATATAACATCATCATCATCCATTCCTATCAGTGCAGCCATGCCGCCTTCACCTTCTGGCACAGCCGCTGACATCAATGTTGCGCGTTGATGAACCAGCTTTAAACCATCCGTAAAATCCAGCGCACCGGCTGCAACCATTGCGGAAAACTCCCCAAGACTATGACCTGCGATGGCAGTGGGTTTAGGTAAGCCTGCTTGGCGTAATGCTCTCCAAACGGCAATACCACCTATGAACATTAACGGTTGCGTAATTCTTGTGTCAGCCAGCTCCGTATCTGGACCGTCTTGCGCCAGTTGCCAGTAGTCGGTGCCGAGCATATCTGCCGCTTCACTAAAGGTCTCACCAATAATTGAATGTTCAGCTGCAAGTTCTGCAAGCATGCCAACACTTTGTGAGCCTTGTCCGGGAAACACCACTGCAAAATTCATCTAACGTTCTCCAAGTAATTTTTTTCAATCGCCAATTCAAACTCAAAACTCAAAACTTAGAACTTAGAACTTAGAACTTAGAACTTAGAACTTCAATTCAAACTTCAATTCAAACTTCAATTAATTTGAAGCGGCGTAAAGCGTTTTTGTTCAAATGATTGACTGATTATTTATTGTCTATACCTAACACATGCGTCATGTCATATAGACCAGAAGGCTGTGTACCAAGCCAGTGAGCAGCGCGCACAGCACCTCGTGCAAACGTCATTCGATCAGTGGCTTTATGGGTAATTTCCAGACGCTCACCATTACCTGCGTAGAGCACGGTGTGTTCACCGATAATATCTCCAGCACGAACGGTTGCAAAACCAATTGATTTTGGATCTCTTGCGCCAGTGATACCTTCCCGAGCGTAGACCGCACACTGATCAAGATCTCGACCTAGTGCATCAGCAACAGCATGGCCCATGGCGAGCGCCGTACCTGACGGTGCATCCACTTTATGATGATGGTGAGCTTCACTGATTTCTACATCGTAGTCATCACCCAGCGCCGCGGCTGCTTGGCGTAGTAATGACAACGCAACGGTGACGCCAATACTGTAGTTCGCCGCAAAGACGATAGGCATTTGCGCAGCTGCTTTGGTCAACGTTTTCAGTTGATCAGGGTTGAATCCAGTGGTACCAATAACAACTCTTTTATCTGAGCCTTTTAAGGCTTCGAGTAAAGCTAAGCTTACCGCTGGTGCTGAGAAATCTATTATTGTGTCGAATGCTGACGCGTCGGCTGCGAGCACGGAACGAACATCGTCACTGACCTGAACATTCGATAGTGAGCCACCACAAAGCACACTGGTGTCGACACCAATCGCAGCCTGCCCCGGAGCATCAATGGCAGCTGTGACAATCGTGTCAGCACGTTCGGCCACGGCTGTGAGTAGTTGTCGACCCATACGGCCGGCGGCACCATTTATAGCTATTTTTGAAGGTGAATCTGCCACGACTTGGTTTTGACCTATTTAGTTGAGTTACGGGCTGTGCTCAGCAGGTGCATTAGCGCTATGCATAGACTGTAGGACCGCCCTTTTGACGATCTGAGCATATCACAGCGCAACACTGATACTCGATTGCGTGCACCCGACCAAGACTCAAACAGAACTTGTCTCACCCAAGTCATACGCACCCATCTAGCTATGCGCATCAATCAGCGCTTGCAGAGCCACTTCATCATAGACGGGCACATCTAAAGATTCTGCTTTGGTGACTTTCGACCCCGGAGATGCACCGGCATAAACGGCGGTTGTTTTTTTGGACACACTGCCACTGACTTTCGCACCCAAACGAACCAGCTTCTGCTTTGCCTCATCGCGTGTCATTAAAGACAGGGTTCCGGTCAACACATAGGTATTGCCTTCGAGCACCTGTTCTACTTCAACTTTTTCAACCACAGGAAACTGCACACCTTGTTCGATCAATGCATCGACCATGGCTTTATTTTCACTGTTGGCAAAAAACGCCAATAGACTCGATGACACTACCGGACCAATATCTTCAACCGACGTTAGCGTCTCTTCATCTGCGGCAATGATGGCATCGAGTGAACCGAAATGATCGGCCAGTGCAGCTGCACCGCCCTCACCGACATCACGAATACCCAGCGCGAAAACAAAGCGCCCGAGTGTGGTTGTCTTCGATTCTTCCAACGATGCAACTAAATTCGTGGCCGACTTTTTAGCCATGCGCGGCAGCTCTTCAAGTTGCTCAACCGTGAGCGTATATAAATCTGCCATGGACGAGAGCATGCCCGCATCGCTTAGTTGTTCAACCAGCTTATCGCCCAACCCGTCTATATCCATTGCCCGCCGAGAGGCAAAATGTTTGATGCCTTCGCGACGTTGAGCATCGCACTGCATGCCGCCAGTGCACCGCGCGACCGCATCGCCATCGGCGCGCACAACGGGTGACTGGCAAACAGGACACTTTGTGGGCATCTTTACTTTTCGCGCACCCTTTTTACGTTTTTCTAATACGACTCGCGCAACTTCTGGAATAACATCGCCTGCTCGGCGCACGATAACCACATCTTTTGGACGCACATCTTTGCGTTCAATTTCATCCATGTTGTGCAAGGTGGCATTGCTGACGGTAACGCCACCAACAAACACCGGCTCAAGCCTGGCAACAGGTGTAAGTGCACCGGTTCTGCCAATCTGAAATTCTATGTCGAGTAATTGAGTTTCTGCCTCTTCTGCTGGAAACTTCATGGCCACAGCCCAACGCGGTGCACGTGACACAAATCCAAGTTCACGCTGTTGTCGCATGCTGTCGACTTTAAAGACGATACCGTCGATGTCGTAACCAAGCTTCGGGCGGCGCTTTAATATGGCTTCATAGAAATCGTAACAAGCTTTTGGTCCAGCGCATTGTGTGATCTCTGGGTTCACGGGAAAACCCAGTTCAACCAGCCATTGCAGTGTTTTGTACTGAGTCTCTGGTGCGTCAACGCCAACCACTTCACCCAAGCTATAAACATAAATTGAGAGCCGACGTTTGGCGGTTTTGCGAGAATCGAGTTGTCGCAAACTGCCCGCCGCTGCATTACGCGGATTCACAAACGGTTTTTCTTCTGCGGCAATTAAGGCTTTGTTCGCACTGTCGAACGATGCTGAATCCATGAATATTTCACCACGCACTTCCAGCACAGCAGGTGGTTTATCTGTTCGTAGCCGAAGTGGAATCACGGCGATGGTGCGAATATTTTCAGTGACATTCTCACCGGTTTTTCCATCACCGCGAGTGGCCGCTTGCACTAGTAACCCGTCTTCATAGCGCAGACTAATAGCCAAACCATCAAGCTTTGGTTCGGCCAAATAGTCGACCGAACCGGTATCATCTATCTCTAGACGTTCACGCACACGACGGTCGAAGTCGGATAATTCATCAAAGCTAAAAGCATTGCCCAGAGACAACATAGGAACGCTATGGGTGACTTGTACAAAACCATCGAGCGGCGGTGCGCCTACCCTTAACGTGGGTGAGTCAGAGCTGGCAAGTTCGGGATGGTCTTTTTCGAGTTGTTCAAGTTCTTTGAAGAGTGCATCGTATTCGGCATCACTAATACTCGGGTCGTCGAGTACGTGATACCGATACAAATGATCGTTTAAGGTTTTACTCAGTGCCGCAACTTGTTTACGCGCTTGGTCTGTCATGAGCTTTTAAGCACACTAAGTTATTTTATTAAGACGGCACACCATTGAAGTACTTCTGCTTATGAATATACTCTTTTATGCCTTCACGCATGTGCTGCACTGTTTGCTTACTCAATGTGCTGCGGTCTGCATCGAGCACTGTCGCGCCCAATGTGTCGGCAATTTCATGCGCCTCACTGAGCAACACTTCAAACGCGACATCGGCAGGTACGGGCCCTGGAAGTTGCAGAATAAGTGAGATACCGGGTGTTTGAAAGCTATCAACATCATTAACGTCGAACGTTCCAGGCACCACCATTTTGGCAATTGAGAAAACCGTTTTGCCGTCGTGCATGGAATGGAAAATACTCATGTCGCCGTAGTGATAACCGCGCTGCTCGAACTGTTCAAGCAAATGAGCGCCGTTCATGAGCTGGCCTTCAGGAGCGACCACATGCAGAGTCACTATTTTGCTGGTGTGGCCTGCATCACCACGACTTTTTCCACTAGTGGAGTCAGATGAGGCTGGTTTTTTACGGCGCGGTGTTAACTTGCTACCGAACGCTTCAATTTTTGACGAAATGCCCCCAAAACCAGCGGTTGCATCATTATTCTGCGAGACGCTATTAGAACGACGGGCTCTGGCCAGACTTTGACCAGCCGGGCGCTCAAGATCGTCCAGTTCGTCATCCATGGCGAACTCGTCTAATGGGTCGGCAAAACTATCATCATCTAAAAGAGGGTCGTCTGATTGCCGAGAGCCGAGACTAGACCGTGAGTTGCTGCGTTCTAGTGAATCACTCTGTCGCCGTGAGCCTTTGGATTGTCGACCTGAAAGATACAACAATACCAAAATGGCAATGCCTGCAAATATTAAAATCCAACGTAGATTTTCCATCTAACAATTACCCATGGTTATGTTGTTTGTATACCGAGCTATGCACCAGCAAGTTCGGCGGCCTCTTGGACATCTACAGCCACGAGTCGCGAGACTCCGGGTTCGTTCATGGTGACTCCCATTAGTTGCTGTGCCATTTCCATGGTGACTTTGTTGTGCGTGATGAATATGAATTGTACACGTTCCGACATTTCTTTGACTAGTGCGCAGAACCGACCGACGTTCGCATCATCGAGTGGCGCATCAACCTCATCGAGCATACAAAATGGTGAAGGGTTCAATTCGAAGAACGCGAACACCAACGCCACAGCGGTTAATGCTTTTTCACCACCCGATAACAATTGAATATTACTCACACGCTTACCCGGTGGTTGCGCAACAATACTCACTCCAGTGTTCAGTAGATCGTCACCCGTCATTTGCAGGGATGCCTTACCACCACCAAATAGTCGTGGAAAGAATTCTTCCACTTTCGTGTTCACCAAATCAAAGGTCTCTTTGAAGCGTGAACGCGTTTCTTTATCAATTTTAGCTATCGCATGCTCAAGTGTTGCGAGTGCATCGGTTACATCTTGGTGCTGAGAGTCTAAATACTCTTTGCGTCCCGATTGCTCAGCCAACTCATCAATAGCCGCCAAGTTAATGGGGCCTAAGCGTGAAATGCGTTGCTCAAGTTTTTGTAGATCGTCTTCCCATGCTTCAACCGTTGCACCTTCTGGCATATTGGTGGAGAGCGCTTCGATATCGTATTCGTGCTCGGCAAGCTGCTCTTCGATAGTCTTTAGACGTACCAACACTTCTTGGCTGGCGATTTGTTCTTGTTGCAATACTTCGCGTTTTTTCTGCGCATCGCTGTCATGACTTAGCCGCGATTGCTCATGCTCACGCAATCGAAGATCGACATTATCGAGTTGCGAGCGTGATTGAGTCAGCGCGGTTTCTGCAGCCAATCGAGCGCCCAAGCTATCTTTCAAACTCGCCTCTAAACCGGTTAATGGGTCTTCTTCTTCGCTGGCCAACATTTCGTTGAGCATGCATTGACGTTCAGTTAATTGCTCAATCCGCGATGTCATGCGCTCTAAGTTCTGGGCTGTGGCGGTACGCGAGCTGCGCATGGATTCCACACGAATTGCCAACTCTTGCCCTGCATCGCGATCAGATTCTGCACGTTCGCGCGCTTGCATCAAACGTTCTTGCAAGCTTTCTTGTTCAAAAACAAGCTTTTGCTTTTCCGCTTCCATGGCTTCAAGTTGCTGCAACGCTTCGTCACGATTTTTCCGCGCCTGCGCCAATCGTTCGCTGTCTTGTGAAGACAACGCTGAGGCTTCTTTAATTTCTTCTTCTAGCTGATTGGCACGCGCTTGCTGCTGGTCGTGTTTTTGCCGAGTTGATAACAACACCGACTTAACATCCGACAAGCCACGAACCGCATCGTTAAAACTGTGCTGCAAGGTTTCACGCCGAGACTCATGTTCACCTAATTGACTTGATAAAGTGACAACACGCTCATCGAGCACTTCAATTTCAGTTTCTAGCGTATCGAGTTCGCCACGCAATTCAGCGATCTCAGTTTCACGCAACAGCACACTGTCTTGCGTATCTGCACGCGCCACACGCAACCATTGCTGGCCTAACCATAAACCGTCTTTAGTTATAACCGACTCACCATCGGCCAGTGATTTACGCTGCTCCATGGCTTGCGCCAAAGTATCAGCCGCATGCACACCAACCATTAAGTCGTTCAACGCAACATCGCCACTGACTTTATTGCGTAATGCGGTTGCCATCGCCTTAGTCGAATCGGCAGTGCCATTGAGCAGTGTTAATTGCGCTGCTGGCACGTCCTGAAGGCAGCGATCTATCGCGTCAGCACCATCAACTACAATGGCTTCCAGATGTGATCCGAGCACAAGCTCAACCGCTTTTTCCCAACCGGGTTCGGTTGTGATGGTTTGCGCAAGCTTCGGACGTTGGTCCAGTTCGTTCATGTGTAGCCAAGCATCTGCCGCACTACTATCAGGCTCTAACGCTGCTTGTTGCAAGGCTTCTAGTGATGCAAGACGCCCAAGCATCGTTTGTGCGCTTGCACGAGACTCATTTAAAGAGACAGTTTCACGACGAATACTCTCACGCAGCATTTGCTGCTTTTCAACACTCTGTTCAAGCGATTTTTGTAATCGTTGCTCTTCGGCTGCAGCTGCAACCTCTTCCACAATGGATACTTCTATCAGCTTGGCAACCGCGCCTAGATCGAAGCCACCTTTTTCCCCGGCTTGTTTTTCCAACCGAGCTGTGGCGTTTTCAATGCTGCGTTCCAGCTGTTCTATATTGTTTCGTTCAACTTGCGCGCTACGATTCGCATCGGCATGACGCTGGTTAAACGCATCTTGAGATGAGCGCCATTCAGACAATTCTGTTTCCGCACTAACCAACATTTCTGCCGATATGCGCTGCGAATCTTTTAACTGATCGATGGCTGGCTGATCGGTAGATAGCACCTCATCGATCTCTTCAATTCGATTAGTGTCATCTTCAACGTGCTTTTTCGCCTCGGCCAGTGAGCGATCAACTTCACTGAGTTCTTGTGATTGCTGACGACGCGACTCGCGCGTGTGCTCAATGGTTTGTTCAATACGAGACACTTCAGAGCCAATGCGGTAAAAATTAGCTTGCGTGCTATTGAAGTGATCAGTTGCATCGGTTTGTTGCACCCGCGCTTGTTCAATGGCTGCTTCACTGGCACGCAATTCCGCGACGACGGCTTCGAGCTCTTTTTCACAGGTAGCAATGGTGGCCGCTTGCGAATCCCGCGAACCCACATAGCGTTGGCGTCGAAGCTCTAATAATTCACCACGCTTTTCACGCTCTTCCGCTTTCAGGGTTTGAAAACGTTCGGCGGTGCTGGCTTGACGCTTTAAATGTGCAAGCTGCTTATCGACCTCTTCGCGAAGATCGTCGAGACGGTCTAGGTTATCGCGCGTGTGTCGAATACGGTTTTCAGTCTCACGACGACGCTCTTTGTACTTCGAGATACCCGCCGCCTCTTCAAGGTACACACGAAGCTCTTCGGGTTTCGCATCGATCAGGCGAGAGATCATGCCCTGTTCGATGATCGCGTAGCTACGCGGGCCTAGACCTGTGCCCATGAAAATATCGCGGATATCACGTCGCCGACAGCGAGCGTTGTTCAGCATGTATTTGGAGACACCTTCGCGCGTGACTTCGCGGCGAATGGAAATTTCTGCGTAGGCTGCGTATTCGCCACCAAGAGAGCCATCTGCATTGTCGAACACCAATTCAACTGAGGCTTGGCCAACCGGTTTACGACTAGAGGAACCGGTGAATATAACGTCGTCCATGGATTCGCCACGCAAGTGCTTGGCGGAAGACTCGCCCATCACCCAGCGAACTGCATCGATGGTGTTCGATTTACCGCAACCGTTCGGACCAACAATGCCGACCAACGATGTAGGCAATTTTATTTCGGTTGGATCGACGAACGATTTAAACCCTGCTATCTTGATTTTGTTCAGGCGCATCTAGATAACTATCTTTCCGAGTAAACGAGTCTGTACAAACTTGTTCAAAAAACTTCTCCAAAGGGCTTCGTTCGCATGTTTTGCATACAAACGTTGTCTCGACTTTGCGTTTTTAATCGACCAGTATTCGATCAGCTATTCGACCAGTATTTGCACAAGCCGTAATGTTGACGCTGTAATTGTCGCGACTTTAGCCGCAGTTTATCTTCGCATTTGCCGGCGCAGTGTTCCTGCATTGCTCAAATTTAAATCATGCACGAGCATGTGCGTACATACGGGCCTATTGTACTGCGTTTTCACGCAGACACCACCATTGTATTAAGTCTATTATTGCGGTATGAAATCAATCGGATTTATCGATGCGACGAGTTATCTCGGTCGCGGTTGGAAACTGGTGCGTGAACCCGGTTTGCGACGTTTTGTGCTCGTACCACTGCTGATTAACGTTGTTGTGTTCGCTGTGCTGGGGTGGTTGCTGTTCGGTGCGTTGTTTGATTGGATGTCGAGCTGGGCATTTTTTGAACGATTCGGAGACTTCTGGCTGATTGAAAAATTAAGACAGATTTTACAATTTGTCGTAGGAACGATTCTTTCGATCGTGCTGGTTTATGCATTCACCCTGCTCGCCAATATTATTGGCGCACCTTTTAATAGTTTGTTAGCCGAACGAGTTGAGCAACATTTGACCGGAAAATCACCGACAACCGATCCATCGATGGCCTTTCTGATTAAAAGCATTCCTAAAACCTTGCGCTCGGAATTGTCTAAGCTGTTGTATCTGATTATGTGGTCGATTCCACTGCTCATCATCGGATTTATTCCAGTCATCAATATCGCTGCGCCGTTTTTAGTGTTTGGCTTTGGTGCTTGGATGTTTGCACTTGAATATGTGGACTACCCGATGGGTAATCATGGAAAGCTGTTTAAGGATGTGAAAGGTAGCCTCCAGCAAAGACGTCCCGCAGCGTTGGGGTTCGGATTTGTGGTAGCAGTATTCAGCATTATACCGCTGGTCAATTTAGTGATTATGCCCATCGCAGTAGCTGGCGCAACTGCACTTTATGTAGAGCGATTAAAATGATAATGAATTTATGTAGCGCGGTTAAAATCACGAGGCCATTCTACGTGCGTCGAACCCCAACAATCGTAGCTGCACTTGCCATTTTGTTGCTCAGCCTTTGCTGGACTGCCGCTTATTCGCAAACCAAACAGGCTGGCCCATTCGAACATCAGCCGGTACCTGGTGGTATCGCCATTGTTGATCTCAATGTGCCCGCAACTGAAATCGCACCGACGGTGAAACTCGGGCCGCGACAAATAGCCGTTCTAGAACACGCCGGTGGTTGGCATGCCATTGTTGGTATTGCGCTGTCGACAAAACCCGGCACACATTCATTAGACGTTAATGCTGCCAGATCTAAAAGCGAGGTTAATTTCGTTGTTGAAGCATTCGCTTACGAAGAGCAACGCATTGTTATAAAAGATAAACGCAAAGTGAATCCAGCGCCAATGGATATGGAGCGTATTAACAAAGAGAACAAACGTATTCGAGAAGTAAAAGCGTATCGATATAAAAATCTGCTCAGCGGTAAATTCCAAATGCCGCTAGAAGGCATACTCACCAGCCCATTTGGACTGCGTCGTTTTTACAACGATCAACCTCGCCGCCCACACGGTGGCATTGATATAGCCGGCGCCACAGGCACACCTGTCTATGCACCCGCAACGGGCTTAGTGGTTGATACCGGTGATTACTTTTTTAACGGCAACAGTATCTTTCTAGAACACGGCCTCGGGCTGCAAACGTTCTATGCACACTTGAGTAAATTTCATGTAAAGGCAGGTGATAAAGTTGAAGCAGGCGATTTGATTGGTGAGGTTGGCGCGACCGGGCGTGTGACTGGACCACACTTGCATTGGTCGGTTGGGTTGAACGGGACTTGGGTTGATCCTAATTTGTTGTTGGGTGATTGAGTTGAAGTTAAACACCTAAACAATCACTCAAACTGTTTAAAATTGAATTTTTCCACGCACCAACTGAATAAGCACCCAGCCTGTGAGCACTACCAACAAACACAGAAACGCATAGAACAAGGCTATGATCGAAATCATCAAAGCGGATGTTAAATTGAATCCACCACCATCAGCGTTCAGATAGGACTCTATTATCAAATAAACGAAACACACAACAGCGAACACTGGGGCTACCCACCAAATCGCTCTGTGCATGATTTCTTCTGTTCGATTAATCGACCAAATTAGCGCACCCACAACAAAAATAGAGTATGGACTACCGCAAACAAAACGGCAGCTAAAGCTAATTGAAAAAATACTATCTCACTACCGCCAGGCCAAACCAGTCCAGCCAATGCCAACAAAAACGGCGTAAACAGTGCGGTTCTGGAATACAAAACAAAACCCATCTAAGCCAATACCTTCACTGAGAAAATTAAAAGAACGTAAGGCATCCGCAGTCTACGCGGCTAACACCAAAATGCTCACAAGAGTGTTGGACTTCAGGAGGATTGTTCAAAGTTGAAATCTCACTTTCAGATATCCATAATCCAGATGCGCTGAACGTTAGCAAGGAATCTGCAACCGCACAAATTCTATGCCCTGTCATTTCGGCTAGTGGAGGTTTTTCGATGATCTACAACGCCTATTCACTATACGGCAAAAGCGGAGCGCGATATAACTGGTCAAATGCTGAGCGATGAGTCGATAGTGCCGTTACCATCCGAGAAGAAAAAGTAGTGCTGCTCAATTCAACAATGCATGCGATCAAAGAAATGATCTCTATTGTCGCTATCGTTGCAGTCTCAACAACCACAGCATTATCTCAAGAGAACAAAGACGGCTCTGCCGAGCATCAGCTGTCGGGCTGGACAGGCGGCATAGGAGTGAGCTATTTCAAGTTTGATAAAAAAGCTACAGAGTAAGCGGTCAGCGCAGGATTCAGAACTTATCGTACACTAACGGTTAATTGTTTAAGTCGCGACTTTTACAGTTAAGGCACTATTTCGATTTTTCTATGGGAAACCCTATGTCCGTTTACCTTATTCGTCATGCACAATCCGAGTTTAATGCAGCTTTTACAGGCGACGCTCCTGACCCGATGATTTTTGACGCACCACTTTCGCCACTTGGAGAGATACAAGCTGTTGAAGCTCGCGCGCATATCAGCGCACTGGATATTGAAAGCCTTATTGTTTCTCCTATGACCCGAACTCTGCAGACCGCTACACTGATCTTTGAAGATAGCTATCCAGTTTCAATCAATCCAATCATTCGTGAAAAGCTCAGTCACAGCTGTGACGTTGGTCGGGCCCCCTCGCATCTCACCAAAGAGTATCCACATCTCGATTTTTCTCATTTGGATGAATGCTGGTGGCACAACGGCGAAAAAAACGAACTAGGTTACTCTGTAGAATCTCGCGAACTGCTGGAGCAAAGGGCAGATCAATTTATTGCATTTCTTATCGCAAATAACACACGCTCAACCGCCGTGGTCACACATGGTGATTTTATTCATGCAACAACCGGCATTCAGCCAGAAAATTGCGAGATCATCAAATTCGACCCCACCGAACGTTCGTCCAAATCAATTACCCATTGATTAATGGTCGAATACAAACTAGACAAAGTGTGTGTAGGCCGACGACACAAATATTCAGATCTCGGCATCAAAACGAAAGCAGGCATCCTTTGTATCTTTCGCTGTAACGTATCGAGTCTGATTAAGGCTCTTTCGAAATGCCTTTTTTTTAAAGAAACTGATTGTGCCTCTGCTGGTATCTGCCTCAGGCATCGTTAGCGAATCAAACGATTCTATTATTGGTTTGCCGAGCATTTGAAAGCGATGTAAACCTGAATGCGAAAACTTGGGCACGTCTCTCATTTCTACAGCGAATTGCACATAGAGAAATGCAAGATCTGGTGTGTAAACACACGCCTGTCCAAATGGCATGAACTCACCGGCATGAGAGTTTATTTCCCAGTAATATCTTAAGCAGCGTTGGTGTTCTTGATGAAAGTCGATATCACTGAATCGCGTGCAAGCACCACCCACTTCTAATTTTACATTCGAAAATGACGACACTTGGTCTCCAGCTATTATTTCAACTGGATTGTGATTGCTTGCAACCTTCACAATTCTGAACGATGCCTGTCTCTGTCCGCTACCTGCCGTTATAGTTACCGTCTGATCGTCAACTTTTACATTTATATCGTGAGAAAGGTTCTCCACAGAGACCGTCACTATCTTCCCAGCAAGGAACGGGCTATCAACAATTTGCACAATAGCGCTTTTGGGATTTAAAGAAATAACGCCTCGGTCTACTGTATAACTTGCGCCTGACAAACCGGCCTGCCATCTATCATGACCAAATTGTCCGGCTTCAAGAACCTCACCATTTTTGTAAGACCTTTGATTAATGAGAAAAGCACCGTTAATCAGAAAGTTGGGCTGAGCGCTTTGCTCACGTTCTGGGTATCCCGATGGCTGACTTGCGACAACCAGTTGCGCAGCTTTTTCTTTGTCATGCCCGTCCAGATGTATCCCGTCGCTATAAGACAAATCAGTTGTATCAACAACAGACACACGAGAAGGTTGGCTTCTTACGATAAGCTCTAACCCGAAGTTTATTTGTTCAAAAAGCGCATTGCACCCAGGGTGTATTTTATGCAGCCGGACTCTATAAGCGCCCTCACCGCCCCACGGCTCATTATCAATCTGCTGCAGCACAGTAAGAAAATCATCGCAGAATTGATGAGCAGAAATCCCTCCCGCATGGGACGCATCACTTTCATGGCCCCACCAAATAAGCTCATCTATTGTTTTTTTGTTCTCGATGTGGGAAAACGCCGCGACAACATTCGCCGTCATTGCATTCCACATATTAATACCAGAGGCAGCCGTTAGCCACTGACAAAGGTTCGTGGCACCACGCGAGATGTTGATGACATAGACGAGCTTGGAGGGATCAGACTTCGCTATTTCAGCACCGTACAGCGTGCCGTAATTCACGGCATTCGTGTCAGGATCATTGAATCCACTGCCCGCGGCTTCACCGTCTCTGTTCACCGCGTAGTTCCATACCTGCAGATTAGTCGGTGCGTTCCAATGCTGCACAGCGTCTAGACGTGCCATATTGGATTGGCCACTGCACAAAATAATATAAGGCTGTAAATCCATTAAATGCTCAATCTACTAGAGTAGGGTATAAGTTCGAACTCCTGTATTTTAGTTGAGATTTACACACGCAGATGTAAAGAATTAGTAGTAGCCAGTACTTTTTTGATCGATGGCATACTAACTCGACATTGATGTGCCTAAGGGTGCTTGATACACAGTCATTTTGATATTCCTGGGATGCGGTGCAAGGCGCTACGCGTGTAGACTGGTCCGCTTGTACTACTACAAGCCATGCGCAAATAAGGCTGAACTAAATTGAAAACTAAATCATGGATGTTGGTTCTATGCCTGTTTTTCCTAGCTGCAATAGTGCTGATTTGGGCGGCAGGCTGGTATCTTACAAAACCAGTACCAGTCTCTTTTAACAATACACCCGTGGATGTTGAAAAGGTGCAATTTAAATCCGCCTCGGGTTCCGAGTTACAAGGCTGGTTATTCAAAACACCCAATCCAAAAGCCGCAGCTGTACTGATGCATGGAATAAGGTCTAACCGAGGTCAAATGGTTGGTGGTGAGTTGTTAACACCACTACTCGCAGGACAAATCAAAGTACGCACCGGGATCGCTGCTTCACGTTTATCGCCAGTAAGGGAAGCTAGCCGAGTGGTTGCTGCAACGTTGGTTATGTCTGGCGACAAAGACACTAAGACAACGATTGCTGACACAAATCTATTGTTTGAAGCAGTGCCAGAACCCAAGCAATTGGCATTGATCAAAGACGCTGCTCACGTAGATCTAGAACAACATGATCGTGAAAACTATTGGCGTATTGTAGAACCGTTTTTACAACAACATCTGCGGTAACACCAATGCGACAGCTCAAGTAAATAGACTAACTGCAGGGCAAGTTAACGCCACAATCGCTCAGCCTGCTTACTCAACTATTACTTACCCAGCTTTTTTCGATTGCGCCGCACTTCAACGCGCTCTTTTTGCTGCATCTCTTTTTTACGAACTTGCTTCTTGCCTTGACCACGCTTTCTTTCGGCAGTTTTAGCAAACGGGTTATCGCCTTGTTTGAATTCCATTCTTAGCGGTGTACCAAACATTCGTAATGCTTTGGTGAAGTAGTTCATTAGATAACGTTGGTAGGATGCAGGCACCTTATCGGCTTGGTTGCCGTGACATACGATCACCGGAGGATTAACTCCACCTTGGTGTGCATAACGCAGCTTGATACGACGACCATTAACCAGTGGTGGCTGATGCTGTTGAATCGCTACTTCCAATAAACGCGTAAGCTTTGGTGTTGGAATATCCATAAAAGCCGATGCATAGGCTTTATTAACCGATTTAAACAAATCGCCAACACCCGAGCCGTGCAGCGCACTGATGAAATGAATTTTAGTAAAACGCAAAAACTCTACCCGTCGTTCAAGACGATCCCGCACCGCTTCTCGTTGTTCTGCATTCAATGTATCCCACTTATTAATGGCAACAATGAGCGCCCGCCCCTTCTCTATGGCATAGCCTAGTAGGTGTAAGTCCTGATCGGTAACGCCGTCTTCGGCATCGATCAGTGCGACACACACGTTACTGTTATCGATGGCTTGCAGCGTTTTTATAACACTGAATATTTCTACTTTTTCTGATATCTTGCCGCGCTTTCGAACACCTGCGGTATCGATTAGTTTGTATTGCTTGCCGGCACGCTCAAATGGGATAGCAACCGCATCACGTGTTGTACCCGGTTGGTCATACGCTATAACTCGGTCTTCGCCGATGAGGCGATTAATTAAAGTTGATTTACCAACGTTAGGGCGACCAACAAATGCAATACGAATATCTTTATTGCGTTCTTTTTCAGTGCTTTCAACATTGAATTTTAGCTGCTCAACATCAATGCCAAGCACGCCAGCTGCCTCATCGATCATCGAGCTTACACCACGATTATGCGATGCAGCGACAGCAACGGTTGCCGCTATTCCAAGTCCGTAGAAATCGAGTAGTGCTTTATCTTCACCGACACCGTCTATTTTATTCACACACAACAAAACCGGCCCAGCTTCTCGGCGAAGCATGTCAGCGATGTCTTCATCAACCGGATTTATTCCTGCACGACCATCAACCATAAATATAACTAAGTCGGCTTCACGCACAGCCTCAAGCGTCTGGTCTGCCATCTTGGCATCGAGCGAATCTGGCTCTCCACTTAAGCCACCCGTATCAATAACCAAATACGGCCAGTCACCAACACGCCCATCGCCGTATTGCCGATCACGCGTCAGCCCTGGCATATCAGCGACCAGTGCGTCCTGCGTTTTAGTGAGCTTATTAAATAGAGTGGATTTGCCGACGTTAGGTCGGCCAACCAAGGCGATAACCGGTTTCATGAGGGTTGCATACTTGAACGCACCATTAAAGTGTACGTTCTGTGAGTCATTTTCTAAGGTTGTGCGCGCAAAGCTGCGACGGTACCGTCAGCGGCTTGCACGAGCAATGTATTTTCTTGTAGTGGAATTTCGGGGAAGATCGATTTTTTTGCTACACGGGTACGTCCGATCAAACGTCCATCGCTACTGTCGATGGTGTGTAAATAACCTTCCACATCACCAACAACAATTAAGTTATTCGCGATAATTTGCGGTGAGCTTAGATGACGGTGCTTCAGCGCATCTTGTGTCCACATTAATTGTCCGTTACTTTTATCAAAAGCATGCACTTCGTCATCGTCACCAACCACGACAGCAACTGTTCCAGATATCGCTAACCCGGCGGTCGAAGACATCGGAACTGACCAAATAATTTCGCCTTTACTAGGCTCTATACGTGCAAGCCGACCTTGGTAGTTAACAACATAAATCGCTGTGTCATCAACTTGAATGCTGCCATCGATATCAGACAAACGTTCAACTTCAGAACGGCCACTTGGCACACTGACTATCGATTCCCAAAGCTGTTTACCATCGCTTGACCCTAGCGCCATCAAACGTCCATCATCAAGCCCAACTAGCACACCACCGTCGAGTAACATGGGTTGGCTATACCCGTTCAGCGTTAGTGCCGGAGGGGTATAAGTTACCGTCCAAAGTTCTTCACCCGTTGCCGGATCTAGCGATAACAACCGACCATCCGCACTTCTCACAACCACAGTACCAAACCCTGCAGAAACCGGAACCAACACTTCTGAAGATGCTTGCGCCTCCCACAATAATTGACCATCTGCAGCGTTCAACGCCATGATGAGACCATCGTTAGTACTGACAAATAGCGTGCTCTCTAAACCACCAACACCACTACTGAGCGACACACCTAATTGACGCTTCCATAATCGCTTACCTGTTTCACGTTCAAGCGCAACCACTTCACCAACACGGCTCGCCGCGTAAACGGCATCGTTTAACACAAGCGGTTTGAATCGACCTTTTACGGACTTATCCAGCTTATGCGTCCACAACCGATCCATTTTCGATTCAACATTGATCGACGTTAATTCTGTGGGCGGAATCAGCGGCTCTGTCGCGCAGCCTGACACTAACAGCACCATCGCGGCGATCAAACCAAACACGCGTAAGCGACAGTCCACCAATTTAAGTTGGCCTACTAAGGTGTACGAATGGCTGTTGTCTAGAGCGCAACGTAAAGTCATATCAGCTTTTGCCACCAACCGTTGCAAGCTCATTGAATTTCATTTGCAAGGCATCACGATCTGCTGCACGCTCGGTATCAATCGCGACTTGATAGGCCGCTCTAGCTGCTTCAGTATCGCCCGCTGCCACGTGAAGGTCGCCACGAGCCTCTTCTATTAGGTGTGTATACACTTCGTTGTATTTATTTGGCAACACACTCAGCCCGCCAGAAGCATCGCCCAACGCAGCCTTGACTCGTGCAAGGCGAACACTGGCAATAATAGATACGTCATCGAGCTCGGCATTATCAACCACCCACTGCAGCTCGGTGGCGGCAGCTTCCAAGTCGCCTTGTTCAACCGCTGCTCGCGCTGCTGTCAACCCGGTATAAGCGCTGTATAAAGTGCCCGAATGATCACCTTTCAGTGCAGCAAGTTCTTTAACTTTCGCGTGGTCACCATTTTGCAATGCCTCCATGCTCTGACTAAAATTGTCGGATGCGGCAACCGCTTTGCGCTCTTGAGAGCCTTTCCACCACATCCACGCAGCCACTAGCAGCACACCAATGACAATGCCGACAATGACGGCTCTTCCATTTTCTTGCCACCAGGCTTTTAACGCTTCAACTTGCTGTTCTTCGGTTTCGTATTGCACCGTCTATCTCCGTGTTGGTCTGATACGACCAGAATTGTTTATTGTTGTAGTGGTCTTAAAAGATACTCACCCGCTTCACGCGAATTGGGAAAGTTGTTCAGCAGTTTTGATGCGTACTGTTCAGCTTCAGTTGATTTTCCCGTATCACGATTGATCTGAATAGCGAGCAACAAGCTCTCAGGGGTATCGCGACCATAAGACATGTAGCGCTGAAAATAGGCATCGGCAACCGTCAAACGTTTACGCTTGTATAGCAACTCAGCCATGTGTAAATAAGTGTTGGCAAACGTTGGGTTAGCTTGTAAAGCTTTTCGCAGGTAAGTTTCTGCTTCATCGAGCCGGTCCGCATCGAGCATGCAAACGCCAGCGTTATCGAGCGCAAATTCCGGTCGCTTATAGTATTTGTTGCTAGCCGCTGCTGCGAACTGCTTTTCTGCAGCGTCGTATTCTTTTATTTGGCAAAGAAACACACCGTAATTGTTACGGTGATCGGCTTGATCAGGTTCTAGCTCAACCGCTTTTTTGAAATGCACACGGGCCTTCGCTGCGTTGTCGACACGATATTGCAGCTGACCGTAGGTTACGTGCGCCAACGCATTGTTCTTGTCCTGTTCCAACGCTTTTTCTAGTTTGTCTCGTGCCTGCTCAAGCTCGTTTTTCTGTAAATATTCTGCACCCAACTGAGCATTGTATTGCGCAGCCTCACCAGCCTTCTTATCAGACAGTCCCGTGCTCACACACGATTGCAAGAAAAACCCGAGAACCAAAGCTAATCCAGTGATCAATTGCTTGGTATTGCCTAACTTCATTGGAACTGTTCTCCAAAACGCGGTTCGGTAAACTTGATGTAACGTTTACTTTTGTCAGTGATATCACCCGCTAACTGTCCACAAGCGGCATCGATATCGTCGCCACGAGTCGTACGGGTCAGTGTCAAGATTCCACCATCAGTTAGAAGTTTAGTAAATTTGGCGACCGCTGCATTGCTGGATCGCTTATAACCTGATTGTTCAAACGGATTAAACGGAATCAAATTCACTTTGCCGGGAAAATCGCGCAATAATTCGACCAATTCTCTTGCGTGTTCGGGTTTATCGTTAACCCCTGCCAACATGACATATTCGAATAACACTCGCTTTTTGCGCTCACCCTGAACGTAGCGCCAACAAGCGCCCATTAACTGTTCTATCGGGTATTTTTTATTCACCGGAACTAGCTCGTTTCGCAAAGCATCGTTTGGCGCATGCAAAGACACAGCAAGCGACACATCGATATCGTTTGTGAGCCGGTCCATGGCCGGTACAACGCCTGAGGTACTCACGGTTACTCGGCGTTTACTCAGACCATAAGCGCGATCGTCGAGCATCAGACTTAACGACGGTACCAACTTAGCGTAGTTCAACAAAGGCTCACCCATACCCATCATGACCACGTTGGTGATGCGTTGGTTCTTGGTTTCTGGATTAGCTTTTAGTAAGTTTGTCGCCAACCACAGCTGCCCAATGATTTCGCTTAGCGCAAGATTTCGATTAAAGCCTTGTCGACCCGTGGCACAAAACGAACAATCGAGCGCGCACCCCACCTGAGAGGATATGCACAATGTGCCTCGATTCTTTTCAGGGATGTAAACCGTTTCAATCCGGTTTCCGTCGTGCAACTCAAATAACCATTTGCACGTGCCATCACTGGAGAGCATTTCCTGCTCAACTTCTGGCAAGGTCGTGCAGTATTCTTCGTTTAACCGTTGCCGCATCAGTTTTGACATGTTTGTCATCTGATCGAAATCACGCACGTTCTGCTGATACAGCCATTGCATAATTTGCTTGGCCCGGTAAGGCTTTTCACCAAGCGCAACGAAGTGATCACGCAAACTATCGTGATCAAAGTCAAACAGATTGACCTTCGTTGCTGTCATGATTTTAGTAATACTCTTGTGCTGTCGATCTTATCGAGTGCGAGCGCAAATGCCGTCGTCACCGAAGAAGAATTTGATTTCTTCAGCAGCTGTTTCTGGTGCATCAGAACCGTGACAAGCATTCTCGTCGATCGAGGTTGCGAAACGCTTTCGAACAGTGCCTTCAGCAGCTTCAGCTGGGTTAGTTGCGCCCATGACATCACGGTGCGCAGCAATTGCATTTTCACCTTGAAGCGCCTGAACCATAACTGGGCCTGAAGTCATGAATGCCACTAGATCATTGTAGAACGGACGCTCTTTGTGTACACCATAAAATTCGCCAGCTTGCTCTTTTGTCAGGTGCATCATTTTTGCAGCCACGATTTGTAGGCCGGCTTTTTCGAACATGGCGTATATTTCGCCAATCGCGTTCTTGCCAACAGCATCAGGTTTGATGATAGAAAGGGTATTTTCAACAGCCATTTTGGCAGCTCCAATGGAAGGTTTAAGGATAACCGCCCATTGTAGCCTGTTTCGTCCTTAGATTGGCCCTCCAAGAGGGCCCTAATTAGGCACTTTTTTAACTTAGTGTTGCGCTTGGGGAGAGTTTCACGGTTTGCATCGTCAATGGCAGTTGAGACGAGGTATCGAACTCAGCACCCGCCTCGACTCCGGCGCGTGCAATATCTTTGGCCGATTTGTATTTGTTATACACCGCATGCATGGCGCCAAGCGCGTAAAACGAGCCCGAACCCACGGCCCAAAACTGATTAAATTCATAGACTTCACGCAAAGAATATAAAGCGAATATCCCATTTTTATTAATGAACACGGCGTCCATCTGGCTGGTTTCGTAGGGATCGTCTTCGGCATCCTTTGAATTGAGAAAGAACTGCTCTTTCAGTACCGGGTGTAGCCGGATGAGCGTATCGAAGGCACTATCACGAGTGGAGAAATCGGCTTTCACAGCTTTGTCATTAAAAGCTCGCTCGGCCACCAAAGTGTGCGCAGCACTGCCCACAATACCCATGTGAGTTTTACCGAAGGTTTGGAGCTTATCGTGGTTTCGATCAAGCCCAGACCCGAGTCGGATATCACCGAAAGTGGTTAGCGTATCGGCTGCAATGCAGGCCATATTGCCCTTTCGGGCGACGACGATTGTAGACAAGGACTTCGAACTCCATGTTTAGATTCAGTGCCCTAGTCTGCCACGCGCAGCGGTAAAAGGTTGAGACATCAGCGACATCGGAACCGGCACAGATTCGCAGATCCAACCATCCGCAGACGTAGTGCTACTCGCCGTCTTTTAGGAGCGAGAGCTGGTTGGCAGAGGCTTTGACATCTGGGGTCGCCTCCAGAGTCTCGATTGCCTCACGGAATGCGGCCACATCCTCAAAATCACGATAAACCGAGGCGAATCGGATATAGGCAACTTGGTCGAGCGCCTGCAGCTCGTCCATAACCCAGCCACCAATCTGCTGTGAATCGATCTCACGCTCGCCAGCAACCAGACAACGATGTCGAACCCTGGCCACCGCTTCGTCAATCAACTCAACGCTGACTGGGCGTTTTTCAAGCGCTTTTTGAAAACCCGCTTGTAGCTTGGCATCAGAGAACGGTTCTCGATTACCACGACCCTTTACAATGCGCGGCAAATTCAGCTCAGCACTCTCATAGGTAGTGAAGCGCTCTTCGCACTCGGTGCACTCACGACGCCTGCGCACTTGATCGTTATCGCCCACAAGACGCGAGTCGACAACTCTGGTATCAATCGCACCGCAAAATGGGCAGCGCATTGTATTTCTCCTGCAATACGACAAAATCGCGACCTGTTAGTGCCGCTAAGGGGCCGCAAGATTACCACAAGGCCTGTGTTATTATGCGCGCAAAGCGCAACGCGCGAAGGCCAAAGCGGCCGTATTGTAGCGGACTATTTGGATTCGCTACTGCATTGCACACCCTTAAAATCCAACAGACAATCGAACGAGGAAGAATCGCGAATGACACAGCCAAAGCGCATTGCCATCACTGGCGCGGCCGGACAAATCTGTTACTCCATGCTGTTTCGTATCGCTGCCGGCGAGATCTATGGACCTGATCAGCCCGTTAGCCTACACCTACTTGAAATAACCCCGGCTCTTGGCTTGCTAGAAGCCGTCAAGATGGAACTCGATGATTGCGCATTTCCACTGCTCAATGATGTGGTTTGCACTGACGATCCAAAAGTTGCTTTGAACAAAGTTGATGCGGTACTTTTTGTTGGCGCAAAGCCACGTGGTCCTGGCATGGAACGTAGCGACCTTATTACTGACAACGGCAAAATTTTTAGCTCGCTGGGTAAAATTCTGAACGAAGTCGGCAACCCTGATTGCAAAGTGTGTGTTGTAGGAAACCCTGCAAACACGAACGCCTACATTCTTAAAGCCAACGCGCCAAACATTAACCCACGCAACATCACAGCCCTAACCCGCCTTGATCACAATCGCGCTTTGTCGCAATTAGCTGCAAAAGCAGGTGCTCGCATTGGCGACATTAAGCAGATGGTTATCTGGGGAAATCACTCAACAACTCAAGTACCCGATATCTCTTACGCAACAATCAATGGAAAAGCTGCAACCGATATGGTTGATCAAGCATGGGCTCGTGAGGAATTCATTCCAACGGTTGCTAAGCGCGGTGGAGCTGTTATTGCTGCACGTGGAAGCTCAAGTGCGGCTTCTGCTGCAAACGGCGTTATCGATCATATGTCGACTTGGATTCAGGGTACACCAGATGGTGATTGGGTCAGCATGGCTGTTCCTAGCGATGGTAGCTACGGCATCGACGAAGGTTTGATCTATTCATTCCCAGTCACAATCAAAGATGGTGAATACACCATCATCAGTGATCTAGATGTCGGCGATTACATTAAAGAGAAGATGCAAGCTAGCCAGCAAGAATTGCGCGACGAGCGTGACACGGTTGCAGCCCTACTGTCTTCTTGATTTTAAACAGTACGCACTTTTTGAATTAAGACTGCACGCACTTCTTAATTTAAAATTGCACGTAATAAAAAAGGCCGCTCATGTGATGAGCGGCTTTTTTTTGGTTTCAAATACAGCGTCAATGCAGCGTCTACCATTACTGACGCTCCTGTTCCATGCGAGTCTGTATCCCTTTTCTACATCGGTTTAAAGCTGCACAGCCAGTTCAATCGCACTTGTTTTCGCTGCAAATGCGCTTTACGCCCTAGCGGGTCAATCACTTTACCGACACCTGGACTTGCGCTGATTTCTTTGCGCGCTTTTTTAGCCATGCCTTCACTCTGAACGACATCAACACTAAGAACACGAACAGATAAACTAGCGGCTCAATTTGAAAGCCTTTGGTTAACCAGATGAAGTGCAGCAACGCCGCACCAGTTGCAACATAAACCAGTTTATGCAAAGACTGCCAGCGCTTGCCTAATCGTTTCATCATGCCATTGGTTGATGTTACTGCCAGAGCGATAAGAATAAGGAATCCAACACTGCCAGCGGTGATGTAGGGACGGTCAATAATGTCTGCGATGATCGCAGCCCCATCGAGTTGCTGGTCTATTAAAAGGTATGTCAGTAGATGGGTTAATGCATAGAAAAATGAAAACAGCCCAACCATGCGTCGAAGCTTAATTGGCCATGGTTTTTTCAATACCATTCTCAACGGTGTCATTGCCAAGCTGAGCAACAGGATGCGCAGCGCCCACTCTCCAGTAAAGCCTGTTATTGCTTCAACAGGATTAGCGCCGAGACGGTTAGTTAGCAAGGCATATACGAGCCATAGAAACGGCAAGCAAAGCACAATAAATACACTTGGCTTGAGCAACGACTTCATTGTGATGGCAGGCATGCTAGGCGCTTGCCTGGTTTGTTTGCATCAATGTTTAGCTCTAGAAGAATTTAGTCAAATCCATATCAGAATAAAGCTCGGCGACTTCATCGCCATAACCGTTCATGAATTGAGATTCTATTTTTTTAGTGAACAGTGCTGAAAGTCCTGAAGTATCACCTGCTAAGCGTCGCTCTTTTGCTTGGCTCCAACGAGGATGGCTGACGTCAGGATTAACGTTGCTATAAAAACCATACTCATGTGGTGCTGACATATTCCAACTGGTTGGCGGTTGCTTTTCAGTGAAGCTAATTCTAACGATTGACTTAATGCTCTTATAACCATACTTCCATGGTAAAACCAGACGCAATGGCGCACCATTCTGAGATGGCATTTCTTTACCGTACATCCCCACGGCGACTAAGCTTAGCGGATGCATCGCCTCATCAATTCTAAGCCCTTCTCGGTATGGCCAATCTAGCACTCGGCTATTCATACCAGGAAGGCTTGGATCATTGATGGTTTCGAACGCAACGTATTTCGCATTTGAATTCGGTTTGAAACGTTTCAGTAAATCACCCAACGCAAAGCCGTTCCATGGAATAACCATTGACCAAGCCTCAACACACCTTAAGCGATAAATACGCTCTTCAATTGTATGAGGTTTGAGAATATCTTCGTAAGTGAACTTTCCTGGTGCATCGCATTCGCCATCAACCACCACACTCCATGGTGACGTCACTAGCTTGTCAGCATTTTTCACCGGGTCGCCCTTGTCGGTGCCTAACTCGTAGAAGTTGTTGTAACTTGTGGCCATTTCTTCCGAGGTGACTTCATCCGTTGTACTATCTGGCCACTTCTTAATCGGTTCGGGCAATCCTTTGGCGATTGCCTCAGCGCCAATAAAACCGGTGACGCCTGCCACCATAGAGGCCTGAATGAGCTGCCTACGACGCCGAAACACGGCTTCATCGGTGATTTCACTGCTCTTAATTCCAGCAATACGCATCCAGTCTTTCATGTATTTCGACCTGAGTTAGCTATTGATTACGTTCCGACACTCATCGTGCCGGAAAATTCCCATTTGCGTGTGAGTAAATCCGCATAAATCTATGCGCGCCACCTTCACCGATATGCAATCGGCGCACCGTATTGGCACTTAAATGACACTAAAAGTCATGACATTGGGTGTTGTGTGTCACGAATAGTATAAGACACTCACAAAACCCTCCTGCAAAACCACAGGTTCAATGACCAAGTGAGGGGTTATGGCCCGATTCCTGTAACACCTAAACGCAGAACACTTCAACCACAGCAAAGACGGTAAAATCGCATTCAGTGGAAGTTTTAAACGGCAATCAGGCAGAACCCAGTCAAGCACGTCGCCGAGGCGATCTGCAAGAGGCAGATCAGCGCGCGCTCAATTGGCTCACCCGCGACGGAGATATAGTCCTTCTCCCACATTCACCCCTAGCCATTGCAGATGTTCTGAGCTCAGAAGACGGATGCTTCGACTTAATCGCTGACCCAAGCAAGAAAGCACCAGACCAAACTCAAAATGCCGACAGTCTAAAACCAAATGCACCAAGCTCATTGCAGCAACGCCGCCAACGCAAAAATCCACGCAAGCGCGCTAACATACTAACCCCATTGACTCAATCTGAACTACTGGAGTGCTGCAAACGCGTTCAAATTGAAAATGCCTTAGTCAAACGCGTTGGTATTAGACGTCTCTATCTAACGGCAGGATTTTTAAGCTGGAAAGATTCTAGCAACGACACGGTGACCCGTCGTGCACCACTGCTGTTCTACCCAGCAACGTTAATAAGAAAAATTACAGAAGCTGATCGCAAAGAACCCACCATGAGCGCTAACACAGCCGTTAGCCAGCAGCTCAGTGATGAAGAAAATATTGAATACGAAGTGCGCATCGATAGCAATGTGCCAGACACTAATGCACTACTGCATTCGTGGTGTCACAACAATGCAGAATTCGAACTACCTGAGTACACCCCCGAACAGCCCTTGCAGGATTACTTTGCACAATTGGCTCAAGCCATAAGTGAATTCGATCATGTTGAACTACAGTTTGATGTTGCATTAGGCAATGCTGCACCTCCAACTGAACAGTCAAACACATCCATAAACCAGGCACGCCTACCTGCATTACCAAAGTATTTCGACACATCGCTTGCAATGGCAATTACGGGAAACAAAAACTTACAACAACTACACAGCGTCTTAAATTTAATCAAAGATTATCGTGATGCTAATCCAACGGAACAACTACTACCCAATGCTGCCAATGAAGCGGCAGGCGCTGTATCAAATTTGCATGAGTACTCGAAAAAGCTCTCTACTGCAGGACTACCTGGAGTTGAATTTCGTCACCTTTCTGAACTTCCTGAGAACATTTCGAATTGGATTGAAAACGTTGCTAAAGCAATGGATTCTTCCATCGTTAGCGATGTGCTAAAAACACCACAACTCAATGCGCGTCACTTAATTCGACTAGCCGGTGTTATCGAACTTATCGATAAGGCGCCACTTAACATTGAACAGTTCAAGCACGCTGATCTTTGTTTCTCTGCAACACCTGGGTTATTGCAGCGAGCCAAACATCAGGCGCGCCTGATAGAAGATGAGCTCAGCACGTTGCAAAACACCTTTGTGTTAGACAAAGTACCAGCAAAGAAACAACTACTCAGTCTTATCAGTGAGCTTGGCGGGCACCTTGATGAAGGTCCAGATATTATTGATGCAGATTACTTCAATGCACGTCGACAGTTCATGGAATTCAGCATTGAAAAACCAACCAACTTAACACCAGAACACCGTAGTTTGCTTGGTAAGCTTGCCAAGGTACTGCGTTTTCGTGAGCTTTTCGTGAACAATATTGAATACCGACTAGCACTAGGCCCTGGCTATCGCGGGCTTCGAACCGATTGGGATACGCTTAGCGGCGCTGTTGAATATGCACAAGAATTGAGTGAGGTACTTGAGTCAGAATCGCTTGCAGCCTGTGCTTTGGATAAGTGGAATGAGTTTAGAACCTCGTTTACCAACGAGCTTGAGGTATTGCAAAAAGCCGCTGAATCGTTACGCAAACTACTCTGGATTTGTGGCCCTGAATGGCAGACCAAACCAGTAGGCGATGTACTCGAACAAGCTGGGCATACACGAATGAAGCTTATGGCGTGGGCTGAAGTCTATGGCGATGTTACTGAAGGCAATAGCAAGACGCCTGCAAAGGTACTGGCACAATTCTCAGGACGTTCGCAGGAAGATGTATTAACAGAACTTCATGTTGGTGAAACTCAAGCAGCCATTGATGGACACATGAATGATAGCGGTGCATCCGCTGATGCCGTCGTTGAAACCATTGAGTGGCTGCGTGAAGCAAGCCAAACAGCAAGCGACTTGCAGCTGGAGATTACGGCGATAGTTGAGCACTTACAGATAGCGTAAGTACAGTCGCTTAACCAACCCACACGCGCGCGTTTTCGAACATCCTCAACCAAGGCCCATTCTCACCCCACTCCGGTGGATGCCATGAATTGGTTACGGTGCGAAAAACACGCTCTGGGTGCGGCATCATTATAGTCACGCGACCATCATCACTGCACAAACCTGTTATGCCATGCGGCGACCCGTTCGGATTCATTGGGTATCGCTCTGTTAGTTTGCCGTGATTATCAACATACGCCAATGCAATATGGGCGCTGTCCATATTTTCTTGCGATGCAAATTGCGCGTGCCCTTCACCGTGAGCAACGGCAATAGGTAAACGCGACCCCACCATATCGACAAAAAACAACGATGGCGACTCAAACACTTCCACGGTAGCGACACGCGCTTCGTATTGTTCACTGGTATTACGCAAGAACTGCGGCCAATGTGCAGCCCCTGGAATAAGTGTGCGCAAGTGAGATAGCATTTGGCAGCCGTTACAAACACCCAATGAAAAAGTATCGTTGCGTTCGAAAAACTGTTGAAATTCATTCAGTAATTTTTCACTGAACAAAATGGATTTTGCCCAGCCACCGCCAGCGCCTAGTACGTCGCCGTAGGAGAAGCCACCACAGGCAACTAAACCTTTAAATTCAGTCAAAGATACTCGCCCCGTGTGCAAGTCGGACATGTGTACATCAAAACAATCGAAGCCTGCCGTATCAAACGCCGCCGCCATTTCTATATGGCTATTCACACCCTGTTCTCTTAGTATCGCAAGCTTTGGTCGGCCCAACGCAAGCGCTGGTGCTAACAAGGACATGGCAGGGTCGAAACTGAGTTCTGGTGTAATACCAGGATCGTCTTGCTCTGCAATGAGTGCAAGTTCTTGCTCTGCACACTCGGGATTGTCGCGACGCTTTTGCATCTGATAACTGGTTTGCCACCATTGCACTCGTAGTTCAACAATCGGCTGCGAATAAAGCATTTCGTTCCCATGCCAAAGTTCTAAGTCGGGTGTGTCACTTAGCCCACCAATGGGGTGAATACAATCCCCTAGCCCTGCCATTTCAAATGCAGCCATCACAGTGGCGTAAGCAGATGCGCGCACTTGAATAACAGCACCAAGCTCTTCATTGAACATCGTTGCAATGGTGTCTTTCGGCAAGCTTTGAAGTTGCGCACGAACACCAATGTTTCCGGCAAATGCCATTTCAGCCAACGTGATAAATAGTCCGCCATCCGATCGATCATGATAGGCAAGAAGCTGATTGCTTTGCTGCAGCGCTTGAATAGCGGAGAAAAAACCTTGCAGATGAGCTGGTGTATCAACGTCGGGTGTCACGTTTCCAGTTTGACCAAACACTTGCGCAAGGCATGATCCACCTAATCTGTTTTTACCTGCCCCAAGATCGATTAGAAAAATTTCAGTATCACCCACATCGGTGCGCAATTGAGGGGTCAGTGTTAAGCGAATATCTTTTACCGGTGCAAAGCCTGTTATGACCACAGACATTGGCGATGTGACACTGTGCTCTTCATCGTCTTGCGACCAAACGGTTTTCATCGACAAAGAATCTTTGCCAACCGGTATGGCAATACCAAGCGCTGGGGCCAGCTCCATACCAACCGCTTCAACCGCATCGTATAAACCTGCGTATTCACCATCGTGAGCTGCTGCTGCCATCCAATTTGCCGAGAGCTTTACGTTGCCAATTTCACCGATGTTGGCTGCCGCTATATTCGTTAGCGCCTCGCCCATTGCAATGCGTGCAGAAGCCGCAGGGTTAATCAAAGCCAATGGGGTTCGCTCCCCCATCGCCATAGCCTCACCGGTAAAGCCACGATAGTCGGCAGCCGTCACGGCAACATCAGCCACTGGCATTTGCCATGGACCGACCATTTGATCGCGAACCACTTGACCCGTTACGGATCGATCACCAATAGTGATTAAAAAATTCTTCGACGCGATGCAAGGCAATTGCAGTAACCGCTTAACCGCGGTGTCTATCGTTATATCGCTGGTATCGAACTCTTTTGTAGCAAACGCGCGACGCTGTGCATCGATACTGACCTTCGGGGGCTTGCCCAACAAGACATCCATTGGCATATCAACAGGTGCATCGTTAAAGTGCGCATCATCAACAAGCAACATTGGTTCTGTCGTCGCCTTACCTACAACGGCATACAAGCATCGTTCACGTTCACAAATTTGTTTGAACTGATCAAGCTTCGAGGTATCGATAGCGAGCACGTATCGCTCCTGCGCCTCATTGCTCCAGATAGCTTTGGGCGACATGCCCGGTTCGTCATTTGGAATAGCACGTAAATCGAAATGTCCACCACGCCCAGCATCGTTAACCAATTCAGGCAAGGCATTTGAAAGCCCGCCGGCACCCACATCGTGCATTGAAAGAACCGGGCTTTGTTCTCCCAGTGCGATGCAACGATCGATCACTTCCTGAGCACGACGTTGCATTTCCGGGTTACCGCGTTGTACCGATGCGAAATCAAGTTCAGCTTCACTGGCACCACTATCCACAGACGATGCCGCCCCACCACCAAGACCAATGAGCATGGCAGGCCCACCGATGACAACGATGGCAGTTCCCGCAGGCACCGGTTTCTTATCGATGTTGAGTTCTCGAATATTGCCTAGACCACCGGCCAACATGATTGGTTTGTGATACCCACGAACTTCTGTGGTGTCGCCAAAGGCAACCGATTGGCAATAACTTCGAAAATAACCAGCCAAGTTCGGTCGACCAAATTCATTGTTGAATGCCGCCGCACCAATGGGCCCCTGCAACATGATGTCTAACGCGCTTGCGATACGGTCAGGCTTGCCAACCGACACTTCCCACGGTTGCGGCCACTCTGGAATTTCTAAGTTCGATACACTAAAACCACACACACCGGCTTTTGGTTTTGAGCCATTGCCAGTGGCACCTTCATCACGAATCTCTCCACCTGAACCGGTTGCGGCACCTGGAAATGGTGAAATTGCTGTTGGGTGGTTGTGCGTCTCTACCTTTATCTGTATGTGCGTAGGTTCTTCTGTGATTTGATAATGCGCATCGCTATTGGGCAACCAACGCTGCGCACGATAACCTTCTATAACCGCTGCATTATCGTGATAAGCCGACAAGACACCTTCAGGAGATATTGCATGGGTATGACGGATCATGCCAAACAGTGAATGCTCCTGAGCTTGGCCATCAATCGTCCAACTCGCATTGAATATCTTGTGCCTGCAATGTTCAGAGTTCGCTTGCGCAAACATCATTAGTTCAGCGTCGGATGGGTTTCTATTTAGCTTTGTAAAGTTCTCTGCTAAGTAGTCGATTTCGTCTGCCGACAAAGCTAAACCAAGAGACTGGTTGGCATCCACTAGTGCTGGACGACCGCCGACAAGTAAATCAATTCTGGTTAAAGCTTCCGGTTCCTGCCTTACGAATAAGTCGCCTGCATCGGGTGCTTGAAAATTCGCCGATTCGGTCATGCGGTCATGCAGAAGGATGAGCAACTGGGTAGTCTGAAGTTGCGTATCGGTGATACCTTCGAACCCATATTCAATCGCCCGCTCAACACGGTTAACGCAAGTGAGGCCGCAATTGTGCAAAATGTCGGTCGCTTTTGATGACCAGGGAGAGATAGTCCCGGTTCTGGGAGTCACCCAGACGGAGGAAGAATAGGCATCATTTTGCGCCGAATCAACATCAAGCAACGAATGGAGCTGCTCTATCTGCAGCTGAGATAGTTCTGCGTTGGTATCGACGAAGTACAGAAACCGGCTATGGATTCTGGATACGGAGGGACATTGTGTTTGCACGCTTTCTAAAAGGCGGTGCAGACGAAAATCCGATTGCGCTGGCGCGCCAGTAAGGCAAAGCATCGAAGGTCTCGTAATAAAGGCTTGCGAACAGCATCTTTCGAGAGGCAATGATACTGGATATGGTCGCAACTAGGTCAAACGATGCGCCAAAAAAAAGCCGATGCTTTCGCACCGGCTTCTTCTCGCGTTAGCCCATGGAACAGGCTAACTGTACAAACTGATCAAATATCAACCACTAAAGTGACTGAAGTTGCGCTGTCGCTCTTTGAAGCACCAAGCAATGTTGGGTCAGTAATATCCGTGTTGCCACGTGTTTGGTGAGTCAATTTAACAGCCATACGCTCAGAGAGTTTGAACGCAAGTCCTAAACCGAGCTCTGTATAAGTGTTGTCGCCACCCAAATCAGCACGTAGATCAGCATTAAACGTAACGTTGTCGTTAATACGGTTCAGGTAGTTAGCACCAACGTATGCGATACCACCACTAGCATCGTCACCCAAAACCACTTCAGTCGTCTTGTTACCAAAACCAGCTTCAGCCGATAGGAAACCTGATGCATTGGAGAAAAATTTGTGTCCAACACCAACTACTTGACGAGCAGAAAGCTTGACGTTTGCAGGCTTATCTTTTTCATAATCGATGATGCCGAAAAAGTAAGTGCGAGGACGCCAGTAAAAACGTGGCTGGTAACCAATCGCTAAGCGATCAGAGTTGCCGGTTTTTTCTAACGTGAATACTTTAACCTGTTGACCACCAACCGTAACTTCTCTATCGGTACCATCAGGATTTAGCGCTTGTACACGAGCTGTCGCGTCACCTTTGAAGTAAGAACCAAAAACTAAATGTTCCCACTTTCCAACTGTTTTGCCCAGTCGAATACTTGCGGTTATGTTACTAGCTTCAGTGTTACCACTTAAGCTGTTGGCACCAAGACTAGCGGTTCCGCTCCAACCTTGAATCACAGAATCAACAGCACTATCTTGTGCGTGAACACTGGAAACGGCGAGAGCACTGAAAACCACTGCAGCACCGATGTGCTTTGTGAATGTCATGCTTTTCATAGTTATTTTGTAAATCCGTTGAGTTCGAACGAAGGCCAAGTATATACAGTCAAAGGTTGTCGACACACTTAGCAGACAACTTCCACAATTTGTCACGATTGGTGCGACAAAATAATGACCCCGTTGTAATAATAAAAAAATCGATCAGGTTTTTGTAATACTTTTTAATGATAGCTGACGCTGGAAAAGTTGCTCACTAATTCAGCGTTAGCATGTTAAGCGTAATGATTACATGTACCGCCCGTTAGAAGTATCCACTTTTAAAAAGAATACAACCGCGTTGGAGTAATATTTACAAAGGACACTCCCAGCTTGCCTATTTCAAAAAACTGAATCTTATATATATACGAACCCCTCACATGCGTTCTTGGGGAACAAGACAAAAGCGTCAGCAAGAAAAAGTTGCTCAAAAACTGCTGTTTACAATAACTGCTGTTTATGTGACAACAGCTCAACATCTAATGGAATCGAATTCATCAATGAAAGCGGCACCGATGAACGAGGCACCGACCAGAGCTGCCTTCCTCATCAGCATGAGAACAGTGTTAATTTCATACAGAAAATAATTTGTTGTCACCGCTTACAAACGCCCTCTGGCTGTTAGTTGCACATGATGCAATTTTGAACAACTCCGGCGACAACCCACATTTCGAGCGAGTGGCCACACAAATGACAGCTATTCATTGAAATTTTGACCATCTGGCCGCATACTATATCTAGGTTAGCTTTTCCGGGGGAGACATGGTTTCGACGGGAGCGGCAAAACCTTAGGTGCATGCCGAGGCTCAGATTACCTCGTAAATCCAGCT